>Ga0182027_10000136_pt1 | contig 115652 bp, 108 predicted proteins | sample 712E1DmetaG_FD_121300 | JGI IMG/M metagenome (GOLD analysis project Ga0182027, IMG submission 121300) | Permafrost microbial communities from Stordalen Mire, Sweden - 712E1D metaG (Illumina Assembly) | ecosystem: Environmental > Terrestrial > Soil > Wetlands > Permafrost | place: Sweden...
CGAGGGCGGCGGCTGCCCCCTCGGGGGCAGGAGGCCAAGAAGGATTGAACAACAACGACCGACAGGAGTAAAATAATGCCAAGACTCACCCAAGATTCTGTCCAGTCAACGGGTGCAGGTCACAGATGGTCTGTGGTTTCGAGTGCTCTTTCAATTTGATCCGTCTCCCGCGATACCAACTCCGACGGGTCAGCCGGTACGCCATGCTTCTGATGCTGAATTTGGATGAATTCCTCAATCTCGCCTTTAAGCTTTCGGAATTCCTTCATATCCGAAAGCTCAGTGAAAACATCGCTGCAAGCACTCAAGACGCTCACACGCGCTTGGAATATGGCAAGGTAACGAGTCAGCAAGATGTTCATGTATACTGCTTCTTCAGTTGCTCAAAGGCGATGGCAGTATCGGCCATGACATTGCGGATTTCCCTAAGTTTGTCCAATTGTTCTTGCCGTAAGGCCCGCTCCTCAGCCTCGGCATTGGCTCGAAGTTCCTCCAAGTGCACGCGGCGTCTCTCAAGCTCAAGCTGCTCTGCTGCGGTGCGCTGGAGGCTCTGAATTCCGGCATTCTGGCTTTCGATAGCAGCGATCTGTTCTCGCTGAGCTGCCAGAAGTCGAGACCTTTGGCTAATAGCCGCCATGTTGCCGAGAGCTGTGTAGAATCCCTGATTGCGATTGAAGTAGTCGTTCATGTCACTCATGTGGCTTCTCCTTTCGACCGATTCCCTTGATCCAGATCGTCCCGATTAAATAAAAACTCACTGGTGGTTTCTGATGTGGTGAAGACGAAGATTTGATTTGGCCACTGCCACCGCGTCTTCAACGCTTAAGCACTTCTTGCTGCTCTCGCCGTCGTCGCTACAATCGGTACAAGTCCACCTACCCCACAGTCCTCCCCCCTCTTTCACCACACGAATCTCGTAGGTAACGCCATCCCGCATATAAGATTCCCGATGAATAACACTTTGCTTCATGTCATCAATCCTACCCTCTTCAGACCGCGTCGAGCGATTGTTTCAAGTTGAATAATGGAAGCCAAGAACAAAACTCACGATGCCTAAAAGGCACAACCAGTTCATTCCGTCTTTCAACATCTCGACAACAAGCGGCATCTTTGGGGGATGGTAATCGGCAAACGATGCTGGCTCCTCCTGCTCCTTGCCAGAGAACCAATTCCAGAGAGTCCTCGCGTAAAGATTGGCACGCTCACATTGGTAGGAGAAATGAACACACGCCAGCAGGGCAGCTACGAGCATAAAGTTTCCGACTAGTGAGAAGAGGAACAGGTGTTTTTCGCTCGAATGGTAGTTTGCAAAGGCGGCTAACCCGACAGTCGCCAAGAACGATGTGAGAGCTGATCGAGTAGTGCTGTAGTGTCGCACCAAGTTGCCGATTTCTTGGTATTGCAGTTTGTATCGATCCTCTGCTGGTAGCCTCATTGTTACCTCCTTTGAAGATGCTTCATCCTATCACAATTGTAAGCTACGCCGGACTATCAGGCGGCGTTTCTGCCAGATTGTCGGGCGCGGCTGGCCGAGTCCAGTGCGTGCAGCCCAGGACGTTCGATCTGCGCAGTCAAGAAGCGCGGCGTCAGGCTGTTTCAGTGACCACAGCCGGTGTGGCGGGCGTGACCGGGGTCGACAGGATGCTCTTCCATTTGCGCATCGCGTCAAGCACGATCACACAGCTCAGGACCAACATGATCGATGCCAGCCAGCACATCAGTTCCAGTGAGAATCGCTCCGCTGGCGCCGCCGTGGGGATCTTGCGCCACCAGCCCCATACGCTCTCCACGCCGGCCGTCAACACCGTGATGACGGTGAACACAAACGGAATGCCCGTGCACAATGCATACCTTCGCTTCGGGGCGTGATTGAGCAGGTAGGTCGTCCCCACGGCCAGCGCGATCAGCGCCAGCAACTGATTCGAGATGCCCATCATCCGCCACAGCGTGTTGATGTTGCCGGTATACAACAGGTAACCCCACGCGCCACACGTCACGAAGCTCATGGCAATGTTCAGCCCCCAGTGTGGCTTGCCCGTGATCTTCGCGCGTCGCGAAACCGCTGCCAGGTTCTCCTGAAACACAAATCGCGCCACGCGCGTCCCCGTTTCCAGCAGTGTCAGGATGAACAATGCCTCGAACATGATGACGAAATGGTACCAGTACCCAATCAGCCCCTTGAGAAATCGGGAGAAGATGGCCGCCATGCCCACCGCCAGCGTCACCGCCCCGCCCACCCGTCCGACCAGTTTCTCACCCGTTTGCCGCTCCAACTCGGGCAATTCCTTCGGCGACAAATCCCAACCATGGTCGGACTGCGCCGCCTGTACCATCTGCGCATACGCCGCCTTCTGGGCCGGCTTGTCCTGGCTCATATTGATGGCAAAATAATCGCCGGGCGGCAGCACGCAGGCCGCGATCAGCGCGATCACGGCCACAAATCCTTCCACCACCATCGCGCCGTACCCGATCGCCTTGATGTCGGATTCCCGATTGAGCATTTTCGGCGTCGTCCCCGACGCAATCAGCGAGTGGAACCCTGACAACGCGCCGCACATGATGACGATGCACACGAACGGCCAGACCGGGCCGGAAACCACGGGCCCGCCACTGAGGAATGGAGTTGTGGCCGGCATCTTCAACGTCGGGTGCGCCAGGAAAATCCCCACCGCCAATACCACCATCACCCCGATCTTCATGTACGAACTCAAATAGTCCCGCGGACACATCAGCACCCACACGGGCAGAATCGAGGCAATAAACGCATAGATCGGCAGGATCAGTGACAACGTCGGCTTGTCCAACAGCAGCCAGTGCGACAACCCGGAGTCAGCAAACGGTTTGCCGAGGAGCACGCCGAGCATGACTATGGTCACACCAATTACAGATGCCTCGGCGATCTTACCGGGCCGGACCTTGTACATCCAGAAACCCGTCATGAGCGCTGCCGGGATCGTCACCACGATCGTGAACATTCCCCAGGCGCTCTCGCTCAGCGCGTTGACCACCACGACGCCGCTACTCGCCAGGATGGTGATGAGGATAAAGAGCGTGGCTATGGATGTGGCAACGCCCGCAAACGGTCCGATATTGCTGCGGGCAATCTTGGGAAGCGACAGCCCGTCCTGCCGCACCGATGCGAGCAAGGTGACAAAATCATGTACCGCGCCCGCCAGGCACGCGCCGATGACAATCCAGATAAACCCCGGTGCATATCCCCATTGCGCCGCCAGGACGGGTCCGACCAACGGCCCAGCCCCGGCAATCGCCGCAAAGTGCACGCCAAACAGCACGAGCCGGTTCGTCGGGTGATAATCAACGCCGTCGTTCAGCCGATGGGCCGGGGTTGTGCGCCTGTCATCGAGCATCGCCACCTTGGTCGCCAGAAACGTCCCGTAAAACCGATACGCCACGGCAAATGCGGCCAACGACCCGATGATCAACCACAGCGAATTCATTTCGTATCACAACCCGGCGCCAATTTTACCACCGGCCCGCAACGTCCCACAAGCCTCCGCGCGAGTCGATGTGCCCGGCAAGCGCCAGCGTTCTTGCCAAGCATGAGCAAATCGGTTAATGCAAGTCGCAATGGTTTACCGCGCTTTTGGAAAAACAGGCTGGCGAGTCAGTCAGATCGGATTGGGCTGCTGGCAATTTGGCGGCGCGATCATGCTCGATGGCCAACCCGACGGCTGGTCGGGCATCAACGACGAGGAATCCGTCGCCACGATCAAGCGCGCCGTGGAACTCGGCATCAATTTCTTCGACACCTCCGACATGTACGGCTGGGGCCACAGTGAGGAGGTGCTGGGCCGCGCCCTCAAAGAGGTCGGCAACCGCGACCGCCAGTACATCGCCACCAAGGTCGGGTTCTGGCACGACGACCAAGGCAAGCGCACATTCAACGAATCCAAGGACTACATCCTGCGTGCGTGCGACGCGAGCCTCCACCGCCTGCAGACCGACCGCATCGACCTCTATCAATGCCACCTCTGGCGCACCGAACGCTGGACGGAATTCCTCGACGCCTTCGAGACGTTGCAGAAACAGGGCAAGATCCGCTTTTATGGCGTTTCGACCAACGACTTCGACATGATTCAGCGCTTTGACGAACGCCATCACCTCGCGTCCGTGCAGTCCAACTACAACCTGCTCGATCCCCACGTCGAACAGGACATCCTGCCGTACTGTCGCGCGCAGGGCATCGCCTTCATCGCCCGCGGGCCGCTGGCGATGGGCAAATTGTCGGGCAAGCTCGCCAAGGACCACAAGTTTGACGCCAACGACATCCGCGGCAAATGGCTCAAAGGCGACAACCGCAAGAATTTCGAGCGCGACATCGACACGGTCGAGCGCCTGAAACCTATCGCCCAGAAATACGCGTTTATCATGGCCGAGTTGGCGGTGAAGTTTGTCCTGACGCACGCGGCTGTCTCCACGACAATTCCCGGCGCCAAGAACCGCGACCAACTCGAACACAATGTTGCCGCCAGCATTCTGCCACCCCTCACGCGCGATGAACTTGCGGCCATCCAGCACGCGCTGGCAAACTCGTAGAGTCGCCGTCTCGCCGGCGTCGGCTTTGCGCTTCTTTGCCTTCGCCGTGATGATACCCTTTTCGATTCGCAAATCCGCTCGCTCGACGGTCGCACCCGCAAGCGAAATCAATGTCGCATTCTTGAGTAGCATGGCCTCGTTAAGCGGCTGACATGAATCCCCTGCCCCCGTCAATCTCATGCTAGCCGTGCAGATGCGCATTTAGGCTTTCCTCGTGAGGGAGGCAGGAGTACACTGGCAATTGATAAACAGCATGGTGACCATGCGGACCCGCCACCGAACGAACATCGTAAAGGTTGTTATGATCTTTGCTACCTCAGTTTTGTACACTGTGCTTCAGTTATTCGTGGGATCCAACTCAAGGTGGCTGCTTCATCTGAGCAAAGCTATTATGGCCGCTTTTCCTTCACACATGCGAAGTGGAGCGCTGTTTGGATTCGTAATGTTCACTGCAGAGATTCCTTTCATTTTCGTCGTTGCCCTAGTTGCGGCAGCATTCATGGCGTTGACGTTTCGTTCTACATCTTGGAAGTATGGGCTGGCCGCCGCGCTCGTCGCGGTGTCCATCTTCTTCTACGTCAACTGGGAGTATATCCAGTATTGGGGGGCTTTCAGCTTGACCGATATTGCGATTGACGCATACGGAGCGCTAATTATGGTTTCGTGTTTGCCATTCGCTTGCTTCGTGTTGGGGAAAACTCGGATGTTCTCCGGTCTTTCGCCTGAACCGACATCCACTGGCAACGGCCAGGCTTGATTCGATGGCCACTCGCCTCCGCGGATCATAATGTTTTTCAAAACCACACATCCTCCCGAGACGTTCGACCGACTCGCCCGCCGGGCGTTGTTTGGATTCATCATGACGTTCATCATCTCGCGGATCATGGTGCTCCTGATCATGTCGGGACAAAGCCCGAACCTGTACTGTTTCGTGCGCGGCACGCATGTCCATCATCTCAATTACGGCATCTTCCTGCTGTCGATCGTCTGCGGCTATTCCATCTTCGCGCGGCCCGATGGACGCACCGCCGAGATCACCGCCCTGCTCTACGGCCTCGCCATGGGACTCACGTTCGATGAATTTGGCATGTGGCTGCATCTCGGCGGCAGCTACTGGCAGCGTGCCAGCGTGGATGCCGTCATCATCGTCGCCGCTGTGATTGGGCTCATTGCCTACACTCCCTCGCTCGAACGCCTCGAGAAACGCCATTTTCACGCGTTCATTGCCCTGCTCGTCGCCCTCATCGGCTTCGTGTACGTCATCTTTTCGACCGGCACCCGCATCGGCAATCTCTACGGCCCAAAGCTGCGCGAGTTGGAACTCTCCTCTTCGCCATAGCCGAAATGGCGAAATCTGCCCCGTTTCCGGTGCCTGCCCCGACTCTAAAGTCGGGGTCGAACCCCCAAAACAAAGCCAATTTTAGCAAAACAAAGCCAAGTGACAAAATGGCACACTTGGACTTCTAACACATTGTCCCTCAAGCTAATCCACATCGTCCAACACTCCGAAAAATTGGCTTTGTTTGGTAATTTTACATATCCGGGGGGGACTCCCTCTCCTCGCCCCGACTCCGACGGGGGAACCGAGTCCGCGAGGAGCGACCTCGTCGTGCCTCGGTCGCAAAGGATTAAGGTGAGGGGTTCTTCCCGTCGCCCATCCATCAGCCATTTCCCATTAACCATGTTTTCAAAGAACAGCCCCGACTATACACAATCACATCTCCACTGTCTAGTCTTTTTTGCAATGGCGGATGCCCGCTTGTCCCGAGTCCGTCGAGGGGTTTATCCTGAGCCCCAAAGGGTTCATCCCGAGTCCGTCTCCTCGCCCCTGCGGGGGGAGCCGAGTCCGACGAGACGCCGCCAGTCGTGCCGAGGCGGCAAAGGATTAAGGTGAGAGGTAGCACCGCCCCATTGAATGCTTGCCCGCCTCTGTTGTAGCCGCGCTTGCTAAGCGCGGTCCGCTTTGTAGGGCGGGATGCCTGTCGTGTAGGTATCCCGCCGCTCCGTCTCCGCATGGTAGGGCAAGCGGCCCGCCTGCCGTTGTAGCCGCGCCGCTCCGTCGTCGCCCTCCCCCAACACCTTCAGGACTTGTCGAACACCCGCCCTCTGACTATCTGATCCACCCAATAGCGTCGCCTCTCTCGACTCACATTAGGACACTTCCCGATATAGACTGCGACTGACGCTGGCGAGGCGAAATGGTTGTACCCGACTACTTCGTCGCCATAAGGGTGTTGTAGATGGTTCGCGTTTGTTGTGTCGCATGCCGATAGGTCTTGAGGAATTCGGCTGCGGTGGGAAAACCGAGACGCTTGGCGAGGCGCTGTTGTTCGCGGTCGTCGGTGGGAATCTTGGAGACGCTGACATTCTCGACCCGGCGCAGGACGGACTCGATTCGGCGCAGAAAGACGTAGTTGTGGCGCAACAACGCGGTTTGCTCTTCTTCGAGGATGCCCAGCGCCGTGAGGCGATTGAGAACGGCGAGCGTGTGGGCGATGCGCAATGGCGGGTGCGAGTGACCGTGGCGAAGTTGCAGAGCCTGCGTAAAAAATTCCACGTCCATCAACCCACCCGGCCCGGTCTTGAACTCCAAATCAGGGTGTTGTTGGTCGCCACGCTCGGTCTCGACGCGGTGGCGCATGTGCTTGATCTCTTCCAATTCTTCCGTGGTGAGCGCGCGCCCGTACAAGAAACCGTGCGTCATCCGAATGAAATCCCGGCCCAGTTGGGCGTCGCCGGCCACAAACCGCGCCTTGACCAGCGCCTGCCGTTCCCAAAGCTGCGCGCGCTTCCCGTAATAGTCGCGATGGGCTTCCAGCGAGCTGGCGAGCGTTCCCTTCTCGCCGTCGGGCCGCAGCCGCGCGTCCACCACGAACAGACTGCCGGCGCTGGTTTGCCGGCGCATGAAATCCATCACGCGTGACGCCAGCCGGCTCGCTTCTGCCTGGTCGCCCGTGCCGGTTCCTCCCACGAACAGCACATCGAGGTCCGCGCCATAACCCAACTCCATCCCGCCAAACTTGCCCACGCCGATCACCGCGAAGGGCACGCCGTTCAGCTTGAGGTCGGATTGGGCCCGCTCGAATGCGAACCGCAGGCAGGTCTCCGCCAGTGACGTCATCTCCGCATGGGTCTGCTCGATGTCCGCCAGCTCCATCACATCCTCGATTCCAAGCCGCACCATCTCCGACCGCTTCCATTGACGCGCCGTTTCCATCGGGTCGGCGCCCTCATGCCCCGCGGCGCACAGCTCCTCATACATTCGCTGCAAGCTCTTCGGGTCGCTCAATACCGCCCCGCCGACGATCCCGTCGAACAATTCGGGCTGGCGCGCCAACGCGTCGCTCAGATACCGGCTCGCGTCTCCCAGGCGCATGAGCATCTCGACCAATTTCGGGTTGCCGGCGAAAATCTCGTACAACAGCCCGCGCGATCCATACGCGTTCACGAACTTGTCGAACCGCGCCAGCGCCGCGTCGGGGTCCGCCACTTGCGACGCCAGGCCCAGAAGCGTCGCAAACACCTGCACGAACAATTCCTTCGTCCGCTGCGAGACATGTCCGAACCCCGGCCCGTGCCAGAGATTCTCGACCACCTTCACGGCGGCCGGCACATCCGTGAAGCCCGCGCTCGCCAACGCCTTCGGCAGTTCGTCGGCGGCCAGCAGCATCTCCGTCGCCCTTGTCACACTGCCGCCGGCGCTTGCCAGCACCGACTCGTAAATCTTGCGCACCGCCGACGTGTGCGCCTCGTGGACCGCGAGGAACTTCGTCACCGAGTCGAAGCCAAGGCTTCGCGCCAGCCGATACAGCGCGCGTTCTTCATCGGGAATCGTGTGGGTCTGCAATTCCATCTCCATCTGGAGACGGTGCTCGACCTTGCGCAGGAATCGATAGGCATTGGCCAGCGTCGCGGCGTCCTCCGCCGCGAGCGTTTTCGTCCTGACCAGGGCCGCCAGCGTCCGCAGGGTGCCACGGTCGCGCAACTGCGCCAATCGCGCTCCCCGCAACACCTGGAAGGACTGCACAATGAATTCAATTTCGCGGATGCCGCCGATGCCGAGTTTCACATGGCGCGTGAGCTGTCCTTCGCGCACCACTTCCTGCTCAATGCGTTTCTTCAAGACGCCTATTTGCTGAATGACGTTGCCGCCGGCGTGGCGCGTGTAGGCAAAGTGCTGAACCATCCCGGTGAACGCGGCCCCAACGGCGGCATCGCCCGCGACGGGCCGCGCCTTGATCAGCGCCATCCGTTCCCACGTTTCGCCAAACTCGGCGTAGTAATTCTCGCAACTATCGAGCGAACGAACCAGCGGGCCGGACTTGCCTTCGGGCCGCAGCCGCAGATCAATTCGGAAGATGTTCCCTTCCGCGCTTGATCCGCCGACCGTGCCGATGATTTCCTCCGCGAGTTTCGTGAAAAACTGATGGTTCGTCAGCGTCGGCGTGAGATTCCCCTCCTCGCCATACACAAAGATCACATCCACGTCGCTGGAGTAATTCAGTTCCTGGCCGCCGAGTTTTCCCATGCCGATAACCGAGAAGCGACCGGAAGCGACCGCCGCCTCTCCCTTCAGTTTGTACGTTGCGCGCAGCGACCCCAGCGCGATCTCGAACACCGCCTGCAGACAGACATCCGCCAGATTGGACAACTCCAGGGTCGTTTCCTCGACCGTCGCGCGCCCCATGAGGTCGCGTGCCCCGATGCGGAGAGTTTCGCGACGGCGAAAGCGGCGAATGGCGTCGTATTTTTGCGCCGGTTGACGGATCGGCAACAGCAACCGCGTCAGTTCCGCCGCCAGCCATGCCTTCCCGCGCGGTTTCTCCAACACCTGGGGAGCCAGGAAAAAGTGGAAATGCTCGGCGTTCCGGGTCAACGTCTGGGCCAGCGCCTCGGAATGGGCGAAGACGGTGATGAGCAGGTCGAGTTGTCCGGGGGACTCGTGGAGGTAATGATAGAAGATGTTCGGGCTGGGCAATGCGGCCACCAGCCGCTCGAAACTGACCAGCGCCCGATCCGGATCAGCCGACTTCTCGCAGGCGCGGACCAAATGACTGAAAATCTTCCGGAGGTTGCGACGTTCCAACGCGTCCGCCTGCAGCCTTCTGATGGCTGCCAGCACCCGCCCGACGTCTCGAAATCCCCGGTCGCGCATGAGCTTCTGCGCGGCCTGTTTCGATGACAAACACTTGCCGATAAGCTTGGGAAAAAGATCGGGCTTCGCGGCGGAAGATCGCCGCCGGGAGGTGGCCTTGGAACGGGCTTGTTTCTGGCGCGCGCGCGACATGCGGGTTCACTGCTGTCGCTTCTGCATCAATTCTCTCGCGGATTCAAGAATCTTCCGCTCGCGGCGCGTCAGGCTCTGCATCCCTTCACGGGCGATCTTGTCCAGAATCGGGTCGATCTCCGCGCGCACGAATTCTTCGGACGACATGTTTCGTGGGCTGGGACGCGCGCGGGGTTTGAGCCGCGCGGTCACGTTCTGGATCCACAACAACCACCGCGGCGTCGTGCCATACCCGAGATGCTTGATGTACAGGTAGCCGAAAGCCGCGCCGCCGAGATGCGCGAGGTGCGCGACTCCGCCATCCGTCCCCTGAAGCAACGGGACAACATCGAACGCGATGGCGACAAGCGCCAGGTACCTGGCCTTCAGGCTGACGGGAAGGACGAAGAACACCAGCAACGTCACCTCGCGGTCCGGGAACAACGTGGCGAAGGCAATCACGCAACCGAGCACCGCCGCGGATGCGCCGACCACGGGAACGTAGGAGTGGAAATTGAAAGCGAACCACAGCGCCGCGCCGAAGATTCCCGCCATGAAGTAAAGCCGCGTGAAGTGTTTCGGGCCAATGAAGTACTCCACTTCGCGCCCGAAGAACCAAAGGATGAAGAGGTTGATCAGGATATGCCAGATCCCGGCATGGAGAAACATGTACGTAATCGCCTGCCAGAGGAAACCGCGCCGCAAGCCGTCGGCGCTCAGGGCCAGATACTCGTCGAAATAGGGGAAATGAGCCGCGCCACAGATGAGCTGGACAAAAAAGACAACTACAGTAATCGCGATGATCAACTGTGTGACGGAGCCGAAACGCGCTACCAAATCGCGAAACGGTTCCGAGAACCGCTGAAACGGCCGACCCACCTTCGGTTGTTCCCATGAGTCCAACATATCAGGGCGAGAATAGTGCATTTATCCGACCCCCGCAAATTGAAAGCAAAACCGCGGCCGGAAGCGACAGGCTGGTTGGAGTGTGGATGGTTTTGGTGAGCCGGCTGGGACTTGAACCCAGGACCCACGGCTTAAAAGGCCGTTGCTCTACCAACTGAGCTACCGGCTCACAAGCCTTATATTACAAGGTGTTGGTATACCACTGAGTGACATGAAATTTTGTACTTGTCACCCAAAGTTGTAACCCTGTATATTTGAGGGCATGAAAACGACGCAAACCGTTCATCACACCCTGCATTACGCAGGCGAAAATCTTTACCGCAGCGATTCATCGGGGATTTACTATGCCCTGTTCAAACGTGATGGCAAGCAGATTCGCCGCAGTCTCAAGACGACTGACAAGGAATTGGCCCGACGCAAGCTCGCCGAACTGCGCCGTCAGGTGAACCGAATCACCGGCGATGATGCCGGGCTGTTGCCCTTCGCCGAGTACAACAAGGGCAAGCAGAAGAGCAAGCTGATCGGCGGACTGGCCAAGCGCTGGCTGGATGTGTCCGCCGCCACACTCAAACCCCGTTCCCGCCAGCGCCGCGAAACCGCCATCAATCAGTTGGCCCCGTTTTTCCGGGGTGTCACGGTCCACAACATCCGACGACGGGAGGTGGAGAACTGGGTGAAGGCCCATCACGACTCCGACCGTTCGGCCCGCGACTTCAACATTACGCGGGACACGCTGCGCATGATCTTGGACTATGCCGTCGAGCACGGCTTGCTGTTGGACAATCCTGCCCGAACCTTGAAGAGGCGCAAGGAAGGCAAGAAAGCGCTGCTGATTCCCAACATGGACCAATTCCGCGCCCTGCTGGCGCAAATGCGCAGTGCGGACGGCAAACGCGACGGCCGGCGGTCCGCCGATTTGGTGGAGTTCCTGGCGCTGTCGGGTTGCCGTATCGGTGAGGCCACGGCCATGAAATGGGGTGATGTGAATTTCAAATTGAAGGCATTCACGGTCACCGGCGGTGAGGACGGCACCAAGAACCACGAGGCCCGCACGGTGCCGCTGTTCCCCAGTCTTGAGGCATTCCTGCTTCGCCTCCGCGACGGCCTGCCGGAACGCGCGAACCGTGACACACCGTTGCTCACCATCAAGTCGGCCCGCAAGTGTTTGGATAACGCCTGCCGTGAGTTGGGGCTGCCGTCGTACTCGCACCACACGTTCCGTCATTTCTTCTGCTCCAACGCCATTGAGAAGACCGGTGGACATTTCAAGACCGTGGCGGCATGGCTGGGGCACAAGGACGGTGGCGTCCTCGTGGCCCGCACCTACGGGCATCTTCGTGACGAGTTTTCGACGGCCTTGGCTCAGCGCATGGTCTTTGATGAGGCGCAACCCGACAACGTGATCAACCTGCATCAGGCGGCGAATCGGTAGCGTAACGCTCCGGTTCATCGAAGTGACGATTTACTCCCTCGGTTGGTCGTGTGCCTCCGACCGATGGAGGCGCAGGCTTTTCGCAGCTTCTTCAACCACGTGACCTCTTCGTGAAGGTTTCCGTTTGCCTGAGTCTTGGGAAACAGATCAAGCGGTGCGACGCCCAACACCTTTGCGATATACAGCAACTGGAAGTCGTAAACGTGGACCATCTGGGCTTCGATGCGGGCCACTGCCACCCGGCTTTTGTTGAGGCCGGCGCTTTGCAGTTCTTTTGCCAGCCGGTTCTGTGTCCAGTGTTTTTCCATGCGGATTGTTCGAATCCGCTGCCCGACAAGGTTGAGGTTTTTCGCCGCCCCGTTGTGGGGGCTGGAATCTCGCGGTGGAAAGATCTTCCGAAGTAGGTTGCTGAAAAAGCCGTGTTTTGTAAAATCACTCTTTGTTTTCATTGGGGTCCTCGCATGTTTTGATTTCCTAGAATGCGTTTTTCAGCCGCCTGTTAGAAATGGCTGAATCACGCTAATGCACCGTTGCCCTGTGACTGCGTTGTACCTGGTGTCGCACCGCTCTCCCCACCTTCTCAGATACAGCCTCCTCGGTGTCGCTGGGCGAGTTTGCGTCGAGCTTGTTGGACGCCTGATTCCGGGTCAGGTCCAGTGCCTTAACGATCTCGTCCTGGCGCTCGGTCAGGCTTTTCAACTTGGCCTCGTGCTCGAATGGCTCGCCCACCTTCCCTTCCAATTCCGCCATTCGTTTCCTGGACTCCGCAACGTCCTTCTGGGTCTGAGTCAACTTCTGGTCGAGGGACAGCACAGCATGCTCCAGCGAACGCGTCGTGCCGTGGGCGCTGTCGGAAATACTCGCCGAGTACAGATTGGCGCCCTTGAGGACGAGTTCGGTATGTTCAAACGCGCTGGCACGAAGAACCACCGCGAACCCGGCCAGTTCACCGACCGTGTGCTCTTTCCCTGAACCCCGGAGTTGCTGAGCGCGGCGATTGATCAACTCCCCCGCGATTCCTCGATCTGTGTAGTCCGTTCCCTCAATACGGATTTGGAACGCGTCGCCCTGTGTCGGTTGTCGGGCCGCGATGTCCTTGTGGAGGTTCTCAATCCGGCCGGTGAGAATCTCAACCTCCTCGTGTGTTCGTCGGATCGTGTTCCGAATCCGGTACTGCGTCTCGTGGTGCTGGGCTCGCAGTCGGCTGAGACGGCCCAATTCGGCGTCGATGTGGGCCTTCTCGATGACCAGCGGATTTCCCGACGCGATAGCCTTGACCTCGGCGTACGTGAGTGCCGCGCCGTCGATGTCCTCGATATGGCGCAGGTCACTGCGGCCGGTCATTACCTGGTGAATGAATTTGGCTTTCGTTTCGAGCGTCTGCCACATGTAGGCGTCGAAACTGCCTTCGGTGACATAGCGGTAGATTTGAACCTCGGCGTTGCGATTGCCTTGCCGGAGAATTCGTCCCTCACGCTGCTCCACGTCCGCCGGACGCCACGGTGCATCGAGGTGGTGCAACGCAACCAACCGCTCCTGCACATTTGTGCCGGACCCCATCTTCTGCGTGCTGCCCATCAAAATGCGGACTTTGCCGGCGCGAACGTCCTTAAAGAGTGCGAGCTTCGCCGCGTCGCTATCATAATCCTGAATGAAGGCGATTTCGGCAGCGGGCACGCCAGCAATAACCAGTTTGCCCTTCACGTCGTCGTACACCGAGAACCCTGAATCTTTCGGCGTGGACAGATCGCAGAAGACGAGTTGTGTTAGCCGGTCGGCCTTCGTCTCCTGCCAGATGCGAAAGATTTCGTGAACTGCGAGGTTGGCCTTGCTTTCGGGCTGATCGCGCGCACTCGAATCAATCAACCGCAGGTCCAGCGCGGCCTTGCGACCCTCGGTGGTGATCTTGAGCATGTTGTCCACGCGTGGATCAACACGGCCCTTGCGCAATTTTTCCGCTCTCTCGGCCAGACCGGAAACGAGCACCTTCAGTTCGGGCGTGGATGGCGCGCGGATGATCGTCGCTTTCCCGTTCCGCAATGCGGGCGTGGGCAGCTTTAACATTTCCGCAGTGCGAATATCCGCAACCTGCCGGAACTGCTGCATCAGCTCCGGGACGTTCACGAACCGGGCGAACCGCGTGTTCAGCCGATAGCCCGCGCCGTCCGGGGCCAACTCCATCGCCGTCACCGGCTCGCCAAACGTTGCCGCCCATGAATCGAAGTGATGTACCCGCAGTTTCATTAGCGCGGCCATTTGCAGATACCGCTGCATGGTGAACATCTCCGCCATGCTGTTGGAGATAGGGGTACCGGTCGCGAACACCACACCGCCTCCCCCATTTACCTGCTGGATGTACCGGGTCTTGAGGAACAAATCGAAGGCCCGCTCCGAGGCTGTCTGCGGCAGGCCCGCGATTCGGGTCATCTTGCTGACGTAAAAAAGATTCTTAAAGTACTGGGCTTCATCAATGAATAACCGATCCACGCCCAGTTCCTCGAAGGTCAGCGTGTTGTCCTTCTTCCCCTCGGCCAGCAGGAGCTTCAGCCGCGTTTCCAGTCGCTTCTTCGCACGCTCCAGGTCTTTGACAATCCGCCGATCGTTCTTGCCCGCGCGCTGCTCACGGATGGCCATTTCCAAATCGTGGAGTTGCTCGCGGAAGAATGCCTTCTTGGTTTCATCCGACAGCGGGATTCTCTCGAAGCCTGAATGCGTGACAATGACCGCGTCCCAGTTCCCGGTGGCGATGCGGCTCATTAACTGCCGCCGTTTGCTCGCCTCGAAGTCCTCCTTACCGGCCACGAGGATGTTTGCGCCTGGATAAAGCATGAGCAGTTCGGAAGAGAACTGGCCTAGCATGTGATTCGGCACGACGAACAAGGGCTTGCGGGCCAACCCCAGCCGCTTCAGTTCCATGCCGGCGGCAACCATCGTGTACGTCTTGCCGGCGCCCACCACGTGGCCCAAGAGAGTGTTGGGAGTTTGCAGGATTCGCCACACGCCCGCTTTCTGGTGTGGGTGCAACACCACAACCTGGCTCGCGCCGGGCAACGTCAGATGATCACCGCTGAACGTCCGCAACCGAACATTATTGAATTCGTCGTTGTATTTCCTGACCAGCCGCCCGCGGCGCTCATCGTCCTGCCAAATCCATTCCTTGAACCGCTCCTTGATCTTCTGCTGCTTCTCCCGCGCACCTTCGGTCGCTTCCGGATTCACAACGAGTTTGTCCGACTTGGGTTCTTTGTCGTAAATGGTCGGCGTGCGGAGATTCAGCGCGTCTTGAATCAGGTCGAGCGCGCCGGCGCGATCCGTCCCCCATTCGGTGGTGTTGGCAACGGTGCGTCTGGCGAAGTAGTCGCCACTGACAACCCAGGTGCCGATGGCGTGCGAATGGCTGACTTCGATGCCAGTCGGGCTGATCAGTTCCTGACAGAACTTCTCGATGTCCTCCGCTGGAACCCACGATGCGCCCAGGCGCACGTCAATCTCGGTGGCCGATAGGTCCTCCGGCTGGACAGCCTTGAGCGCCTCGACGTTCTCTTTGAAGCGCGGGTCGGTGATGCTCGCGGCCTCGGCGATCTCCAGTTTCTCGCGGACGTTGCCGGACAGATATTGATCGTCGGTCTCCCAGTTGATCGACTGCGGGTTAAGGAAAATTGTGCCTCTCAGGTCGGGCAAGAATTCGCCTTCGGAGCGACCGAGCAAGGCGCTCATATGGTCGAGGTCAACGCAGCCCTTTTCGTTTAGCGAAACGATCAGGGCTTCCTTCGGCAGTTCGACCGACTCGATGGGTTTCTGATACTGAATCGTTCGCTCACGGAAGATCGCCGTTTTCTTGGCTCGCTTCGTCTCCTCGTCGTAAACCTCCAGAGACAGGAGCAACGGTAGGTCGGGGTCACCATCAAACGCGCGGGTGTTCGCATGTCTTGAAATCGGACCGAACCGTGAGACGAAGGAATCGTAAGTTTGATTGAGCTTCTCCCGGGCCGCGACAATGGTTGCCTCGTCGCTGCCGTCGAGTTGACTTCGGAGACATTCCCGCACGGCGTCACGAACCCGGATCAGCCGTCTGACTCGCACCTTGGTTTCCGCCGGTAGCCCCGGCAGCGTCTTCAATGAGTCGCCGATTCGTACGGCAACCTCGTCGTGGACCATCACGAAAGCGCTGGGCTTGACGTAATCGGGGGCGGGAAACGATTGATCGACAGACGGGGGAGCCACGGCCCGTTTCTGCGCGCGATAGATGTCTTGCGGCAAATTACTGACCGCTTCGTCCAACGCCTCGGCCAAACTCCGGCCATCGCTGACCAGCGTGGGTTCGTTGTCGCGGTACATGCTGCCCGACAACTCCATCTTGCCGAGCATCATCTGCGGTCGCTGAACGAAGTATTCGTTGATGTAGATCGTCTCGCCCTTGGCGTTGACGTGCTCTGCTGTTTCCTTCCACGCCGGACCCGACGGGGTCTCGCCGGGATTCAGCTTGCGCAACATCACGATGTCGGTGGTGACCTCCGTGTTGGCGTTGCGCTTGAAGGCGTCGTTGGGGAGTCGGATTGCGCCAACGAGGTTGGCCCGTTGCGCCAGGTATTCGCGCAGCGTCGAGTCCTCCTTGTCGAGGGTGCCTTTGGACGTGATGAACAGAAGCAGCCCGCCCGGGCGCACCTTCTCCAAGGCGGCGGCAAAGAAGTAATCGTGGATCGGAAATTTGAAAACGTTGAACCGTGGGTCAAACGGCTGATAGTCGCCAAACGGAATGTTGGAAACTGCCGCGTCGTAGAAACCGTCGGCCAGCCGAGTCTCCTCGAATGGCTGGTGGCGAATGTCGGCATCTGGATAAAGCGCCTTGGCGATGCGGGCGGTCAGTTGGTCAATCTCGATGCCGGTGATCGTCGAGTGGGCGTGCATCTCTTCCGGCATCAGCCCGATGAAATGGCCCAGCCCGCAGGCAGGCTCCAGAATGCGCCCATTCTTGAAGTCGAAACGCGCGAGGGCAGCGTACATGCCGCGAACGATGACCGGCGACGTGTAGTGGGCGTTGAGTGTCGAGGCGCGGGCGGACGTGTGTTCCTCGTCCGTCAGAAGCTTGGATAGTTCAACCTGCTCCTTGAACCACTCGCGCGAGTTGACATCGAAGACCTGCGGCAACCCGCCCCAACCAACGTACCGCACGAGCACCGCCTTTTCGTCGTCAGAGGCAAGACGTTTTTCAGATTCGAGGCGGCGCAGGAGGTTGATCGCCTCGACGTTGGCGCGGAATTTCTGTTTGAGTGACCCCTCGCCGAGGCGGTCGCGTTCCGTAATCCGGTAGTTGGCTTGGTTACGCGGCGGGCCTAATCGTTCTCGGGCGGCAGGAGGATGTACTTCTCCCTGACCATTTCCCAAGCCTGGTCGTGGGCCTGCTGTGGCGTCAGTCCCTGCTGGACCAGTTGCCGGCGGATCGCGTCCATTTCGTCCTTGGTCTTCCGCTCGGCCTCCAGCAACATCTGCTGGAGCGTGCCCGTTCGCTCCATTTCCGCCACCATGCGTGGACGGTGCTCCCGCCAGTGTTTCTCTGCCATCAATCCGTATTGAGTCAACGTGGTCATGTTCGTTTCCTTTGCGACCGAACAAGTCTAGCTGATCGTTTTGCTGCCCCTTTGACCGCTTGAGTGCCATGTGAGCCTGAATCGAACATGTCGAATCGTCCAGCGTCGTGAGGACACTGGCCGCGAGGGAATTTGAACATGGGCAGCGGTGTAGAGTTGTTCCCATTTGGGAACAAAATGATCAGTGTGGCCCTCGGCGTGAGATTGCTGCCGCGTGAAACCTTAGAAGCCAAAGCCGTTGGCGGAGCGAGCACAGTCAAGGTGGAGGCTGTCGTTTGCACTACCTTGACGGCGCACAGCGAGCCATAGAATTGCGCGGCGCTTCACGCAACTGGGCATTCATTCAAGAAATACCTCGGTTCTCGAAAAATGGGTCATTCGGTCGTTGAAGCAGCTTTCCGAGCCGACAGCACCGCTTCCATATTCTCACGGTCATGAATTGTGATGTCCACAAATCCAATGCCCGACAGTTCACGAACTGCATCATCTTGCCTCATACATCGGTCAGGGGCTTGGTCGGCAATACCATGCAGCACCCAGTCCTGTAGAAGAGAATACTTACGGAGTGGCAGAAGTGTATCGAAGAAGCGCTTCAGCGCAATCGCAAGTGCATCAAACCGAGCCTGCTCATCGTGCGGGGCGTATTTGTCTGCATTGATGAATATCCCCTCCGGCTTCAAAGCTCTCCAGATGTGACGATGCACCTCAAGACGGTGGCTCGCTTCGAGATTGTGCAGGGTCAAGGCTGAGGCGACGATGTCAAACGTGTTGTCTTCGATCCCCAGCAAATAACCCAGCGCATCCGCTTGAACAATTTGGCATCTCCCAACATTAACAAACTCCCGCAAGTTCTCGGAGGCTTGGGCGATCATGTTCGGCTCCGGATCAATGGCAACAACGGGCAATGTCGGTACGGTTCTCATGATGTTATCGGAGGTACAACCATCTCCGCAACCAATGTCTAGTGACGTCATGGTACCAGCAAAACGTCCGTCGCAATGCTGCGCGCAAAGTCGACCAACCCAGCGTTGTAAACTCTTGTAATGAGGCATGACTTGCCGGATGAGTTGGTATTCCTCGCTCTTTGCACCTTCAAATCGTGTTTGGGAGTTCTTCGCCATAAACAAAGGTCATGTTGCCGGTTCGTAGCCAGACCACAAGGCATCACCCGGCAATTCATAGACTATCTCCGCCCGCATCGACAACAGGTGACGAACGCTTTGGCATTTAAGAGTTAGGGTCGTCAACTTCGGGATTCGTAACTCCCTCGCCTAAGGCGAATGAAATGATATCTACTCAATCGGAACGGAATGCTTCTCTCCCAAACTCAAGAGTTGCTCGTGCGACATTGCTAGGCGATCTTCGACAGGTTCGTTTACGTCGATAACTGGCCCGACCCGGCCCTCCTCGATCATGTAGATGCGTTGGGCTAACCGAATCAGGTCATTGTAGTGATGGGCAGTGGCGACAACCGCAATTCCTTTCTTCGCGACAGCTTCGCAGATCACGTACATTGCTAATTGTTTCGCTTTTGGATCAAGCCCGGAAAATGCTTCGTCCAGAAGGATCAGATCCGACCCAAAGCTCAGAGCCTTGGCAATCTCTACTCTCTGGCGCATCCCGAGCGAGAGCTTGGACGGTTTCAGATTCACGCTGCCGGGATCAAGGGCAAGTTTCCTGCAGAGGTTCTGAAAGCCTTCAAAGTCCGCCTTTCTTTCTCGGAGTCGCGTCTCAACTCGGAAATTCTCTTGAACCGACAGCCACGGCAGCAAGGTCGTTTCGTGCATAACATAGCTGATAGTCGGAAAACACTGACGACAACGTTTTCCGAGCGGCGTGTCAATCACTCCGGCGAGCAGATTCATAAGGGTCGTCTTACCGCAACCACTTCGGCCATGAAGACAAACAATCTGGCCTCGCGAAAGCCCAAAACACTCCAATCTAAGCGTGAATGTCGAACTGGACTGCTGATAGCTGAATGATTCACCAGTTACGAGAAAGTCCATTTTACTCCTTCAGATACACGTACAAGAGGTCGTGATTCGGGATAGACTTGCAGTTTCCGGTATCGAGGAGCGACTTCATAGTTATAGCGGCGTTTTCACCAGCCGTGCGGCCGTAGAGATACTCCAGCAGTCGGCTAGCTTTGTCGATACTGTCGTGGTTTAGGGTATACGATTGTTCAATGACTAAATCGGGGGTGATTCCAGTTTTCGTGGGATCTACTCGCTTCAACTTAGCCTTGTCGGCAACATCCATCAAATAAACCGAATTCCACAAATGAGTTAAAGGTGGCGACCATAATCTTGCAGAAAGCGCTTTGCTGCACAGAGCAAAGAACGAGTTGGGACTAGAACCCCGAATAAAGACCACGGAGTTCGTTCGAGCGTTTGTCAGAAGATTGATTGCAGTCGCTACCACTCTTGGTTCATACAGTACATGCGAAAAGTGGAATGCATTGTATTCTGACGCGTTTAGCGCGCCTACCTTCGACACGAAGATTTTCTCTGAGGGGTGCACTTGACTATCCTCAAACCCACCCTGCCAAGTCTCATCGATGTCATACCCGGTAATCTTGGCGATCTTAGAATCATCAATGCCACAAATCTCAAATAGTTCTCCTAGCCGCTGACCATCTGCGCAGCCAAAGTCTAAAAAACTTGCGTCTCCGGAAATTGACACTGGGTAAGAGCTGTTCGCGGAGATGCAATTGAATCTCTTATAGTTTCTATAAAGGTCGCTGTAGCCCGTTTGCTTTGATTGACTGTCGCTGAATTGAATGACAAGCCACAGAATAAGGCAGCCCCCAACGCTGATATCCTTCGCCGTAATCATCTTGTCGAGAAACGGCGGAGCAGTAATTTGCAATCTTGCCAGCTTCGCGGCGATAACAACGATCAAGAATAGAAACAATATCAAGTCGAGAAGAATCCACTTTCTCTTTTCGGCTCGCTTGCCTGGCAACTGCAAATCCACACGTTCAAAATAATCTCTGCTGAACCAAAGAACATACAGGCATGCAAATGCGCCATAGGAAATTAGCTCGAGACTCGCCACGAGCCCCTCCTCAATCTGGTACTTATGCACAAGCAGCTGAGGAATCGCTGCAGCTACATATGCGAACAGAAGGCAAACCGGCAAAACAACGTCCTGAATACGGAGTTTTTCCAAGGGAGGGATAAAAATTACGGTACTTGTAACAACCCCTAGGTATGCTAGGTGTGACAAACAAACTGCCACTGTTCCCATGTACAGCGGAACGGAAACTCCAATTCCTGCAAAACTGACATTTGCTAGCGATAGCCTATCGAATAAGACACAAAAGCTGCCTACAACCACAACTGCAGCCGTGAACATCCGGTAAGATTTCGCAAGAGTGATGCCCCGTGGAGTTATTAATCTTTCGCGAGAATCGCCGTGGCTCCAAACTAGTGACCGAACTAGTGACCGCAACCACCCGAACCTTACAAAAGCTCTAAGAGCTAAGCGAAGACGTTGCCGCATTATTCAAAAAGCCTCCGAGTGGCACTACGGGACTCTTCTGTGATGTTGGAATCCTCAACCCATCGGTCAAGATTGCTAGACACAAATTGAAATCGAGCATTAAGCTTACCGATCTTCCGGATTGCAAATTCGACTTTTGTCTTTTCGAGGGTAGGCTCGGCAGCTTGGAGAGCAGCCACAGCCCCCGGAACGTCCTGATACCCCATTTCGTAGCCAGCGATAGTCGCTGCAGCGAACTTCCTAGCTTGTTCCGCAGAAATCCCGTTCTTGGCCAATAGCTTTTCACTCCCCACAGCCAAAACGACTCCGTAACTTTCTACTCCCAAGTCTCCGAAGAAAATCTCGGTGACGGGTATCTTGTCCTTTTCTAGGTCAATTACAACGTTGCTCGTGTATGCGAGAATGGCATCCACATCACCTGCTTTGAGCTGTGCCGCCCCGCCCCACCCGATCGGGTATTGCTTAAACGACGACTTGGAGATGTTATGTTGTTTGAGCAAATAAAGAAACTGCTGATAGACACTCGATTGCGGATTTGTTCCTATGATCTTCTCACGAATGTCCTCCAGTTTTGTGATAGGTGATTTGGCCAGTGAAGCAAGCACACATGGATTGAACTTGAGTAACGGTCTCGCAAAGGAGAACTCAGCGCCGTCTGCTACTTGACGCAGAAGGTTATCGGACGTTGTGGTTCCGGCGTAGATATTGCCCACGGCCAATTCCTTGGCAACTTCTGGCGCACCGTTCGCAAAACGGATTTCCACGTCGAGTCCAACGTCCTTGTAGATGCCTTTCTGGCGAGCATAGAAGAACCCGTAATATTCGGGGGCAGGAATCCAGTCGATTGTAATCGTGAATTTTGTCAAGGTTTGAGTCTGACTGGGTGGCTGGGCTTGCGCTGGCGTTCGCTCGTCCGAAGCGGTTTGTCGTCCGCAACCACAGGGGAGAATTGTCGCAATCGCGATTAATGATATAGCAAGTTTGATAGAATTCGGCATGTCGTTACCTTTCAACTATCGAGTTCTGTTGCGAATAATTTTATTCTCCAGCACGGACAGGCCACCGTACACAGCTATCCCTTGCATTATCAGCAAAAGGACGCAGACATAAATTACTTCAACGTTGTAGCTGGACTGCGCTACGAGGATCAAATAACCAAGTCCCTTGTCAGGGTGGATGAACTCCGCGACTACTGCGCCGAGTACCGCGAGTGTGAATCCAACTTTGGCAGCAGATATGAGAGCGGGCAATGCGTACGGTAAACGCCCATACCGAACCCCCCTTGTAAAGCTGGTGTGGCAAATGGCTAAATGCGCAAGAATGTTTGATGGCGTTGTTTTGATCGATGTCAGGAAAGCGCCGTAGATGGGAAAAAAAGCAATGACAAACGCGATCGATGTCTTGGTATGGAATCCGGTACCCAACAGTATGATGATCAGCGGGGCAATCGCCTGCAACGGGAATGATTGTGAAATGGCGATGATTGGAGCAAATAGAATCTCCATCATCTTGAACCGCAGTGCGAGAACGGACATGACCAAACTGGCGCAAATTGCCAAGAGCGACGCTGTGATTGAAACGGAGAATGTAGCCCACCAATTCGCAAAGAAGTGGCCTGGATGATCTTTGATCAACGTGACCATCTCGCTGAAATTCGGAACTAGGAGGTTCCAGTGCACAGGGAGAACAGTATTCCGCGATTCGCCCGTGGCGTCAACTCGCTTTGTTTGTCTTTATTTCTCTTGCTGCCGTCCGCCACGCGAAATCCAAGCCGATGGACAAGTCTGGCATTTGGTCCCCGATGCTACGATAGGGAATTCATGGGGCTGCAAGTATGCCAACATACGGGATTTGGGGCAAGCGCACTAGTACCTTTGCCGTGATAGCAGTGTGGAATAAAATCGAGCTTAGATACGAGAACGATGTGGCCGCGAGAAACGATGTTTTGCAGCGGTGACATCGTTGCGCGGTACGGTCGCCAAAGGCAAAGCCAAAGTCTCTGGGTTTTGACGCGAGGCACCGCACGGAGCGGTTCGAAGCGAAAAACCTCAGAGTCTTTGGCTGCCCGCATGGCTAGTTGCGGTCCCGGCAGTCACCCGATTCCGAGCCGCAATGCGATGTGGAGCACGGACGGTCAGGTTGTGGCAAGCGATGTGGCCGCGCAGTGATGTGCGAGCGGCGACATCGCCAGCGAATCAGATAGCTCGTGCCAGATCAAAGTCTCGGAGCTTTGCGGGCGGCGGCACAGGGCAAAGGGACAAGCCGAAGCGGCAAAGTCCGAGTCTTTGAATGGCCTCCGAATCGGTTTGCGGGCATACTTCCAAAGCAATACACCCCATCCGTTGAGCAGATGAGGTGCATGGAACTACCGGGCTTTCCTGCCGGGTCTACTTCTTCGCGGCCTTGATCTTCGCCCAACGCGCCTTCTGAGCGGCTCTGATTCTGGCAATGCCAGCCGCCGTGAACTTCGGCTTACGCCTGACTACACCTTTTGTGGGCGCTGATTTGCCATCAAGCGACGTGAGCGCCTTGATCGCAAGATTGAGTTTCTCAAGTTCGCGCTCTGTACACTTGCGGTGAACCTTCAATTGACGAACGACTTGCTCAATGCCGGACATAGGCCTCCCGAGTTGTTAGAGATTTAAGTAACACTCACCATTGTGTGAATCGTAGCAAAATCATGGTGCGGGCGCAATTGGTTCTGGTCGCGATGCGGCCGCGCGTGATGTGCAAGCGGCGACATCGCCAGCGAGTTAGACAGATCGAGAGACAGGATTCTGATCGCGTGTATTTCACCTCGGCTGTATCTTTCGTCGAAATTAATCAGAATTTGGTTCTGCAGTTGCGGCACGTCTGACGCGGGCGCGTGAATCCAAAGAAAGATTAGTAAGAGAGGTCTTTAGTTCGTCAGGTAACTCCAACCGGACTGAGAATCGCCTAAGGATGGTGGCGGTCTCCGCACGAATAACAGGGTGAGGGCATGTTGCGAATTGCGCTAACAAAGGTCGCAGTCGTGCAAGAAGAGATCTGAAAAACTGGGGATCAGCTCGTGTCGATTTAAGCTCATTATCATCGGCATTACGCAGAAGCAAACTTATCACACGAGTGTTACAAAACAGGTCATGTACTGTGTTGTGGTCAACCTGATATTCAGCCCAGGCAAATTGCAACACGGAACGTGATGCATTGAGCATGGCTTCTTGTTGGAGCATCCTCATTTGCTCCTCAAAGTCTCCCACCAACATGAGGTGTGGAGTTAAAGTGAGCGCCAAGGCAAGTTGTGTAAGATTAGCACCTGTGGCGGTTTCAGCCTTCGCAGTAGTATCTAAGAGCCATTCTTCTAGAGCGTGGTCAATGTCTTTTCCCGACTTCCGTCTCAGTTCATACGCTACTCCAGCAAGGGCGTTCGTAATTTCTCCTGCGTGCTCTCTGCCCCAATTCATCACGGAAAGTGGACCCCCGATCTTGTGATTCGGATCCGCTCGCCAGATTGGCAGATTACGCAGCCAAGCGACAACGGCATCATTCGCTCTCTGTGAGAATGACTCCGGGCCGTGCTGTAACAGCGCAGTTAGAGCGTAGAGCAATGGACAAATAGCCGTGACAAGAACATTTGGATCATTGATGTTTTCAAGCAGTAACTGCAACCATACTTCATCCTCTTCCGTCCACCGTATCGCTGCCAGTGATTCGGCGTCGAACCACATGGGGTATGAGGGGGTCCCCCCGGGTTTCGCACGAGTGAGGAACTCATCTAATGTGCGACGTAAGGCATCTTTGGCTTCGCGTTCAACATCAGGCGACACTTTGTTCTGGAGAAGTTTGCGATTCAACCTCCATTTCTGCAGTGGAGTTTCTGCTGTCCGCTCAAGGTCGGACACAAACTCATTTGCGAACTCTTTTCGTCTCTCGCAAGCGATGCGCACAGTTTTAAACCGACGGCTGCGCACTATAGCGTCACCCCCCTCGACTTGAAGCATTATCCGGGCAACTGCCCGTGCCATTTCCATGGGCGCGTACAGGAAAAAGTGAAGGAAATAACCTCGACCGTCCTTGTGCCAGTGAAGAGGGTTTTGAGCTTCACGCTCTAATATGGGTTCCAATTTCCCCCAAATAGAACTCGAGGCTGCTAGGAAGGGGAAAATATCAGCCCAGAATTCGAGCGGCAGCATCTTCCAGCCCGTCGACTTCTCATCAGTGTTCCAGTCTTCGTAAAAAAATCGAACACACCAATCCGCCACTCGGTCCCAAAGCATTTCGGGAATCGCATCCGAGAAATCATCAAGCGCCTCAACAGCATGCTTTCCCTGCAACGGATAAGAAAACAGCAAGTCTTGAATCAGTTTCTTACGTAATTCTTCCGGTGAGAATTCAAGAAGATCGAGTGCCTTCCGGACAAACTTGCTTTCGGATTCGTAGCAGAGTGCAATTACCGATAGACGGACACCGTTTGCCGCAAACTCGATCAGACTTTTGTCCCAGCGCGTGACCTCGAACCCTGCATTGGACTGCGCACGCAACGAATCCTCCCACTCTCCAAAATCCCAGAGACGAAGTGCCGCGAGTTCCGACAGCATCCCGAGACGAAATGCATGGAACCGTCGATAGGCTTGGCCAGCGTCATCTCGCTGGAAAATGGTTCCTAACAGACTCGACAGACGTTGTTCCCGCGTCTCGTTGAACTTGAGAAGAGGGTTCTCGTAAAGCCTCCGTCGAGCAAGTCGAATTGCCTGTGGATCTAGGTCGTCGACCTTGGCATCCTTGGGGGGCCTCATACCAAAGAGTTGTTGGAAATCGAGAAGTAATCGGACCAAGACTGGATTATCAGAGACGAATGGCAAACGTCGGGCGATGGCTTCGTTCAATCCAGCGCGATCACCATTAAGTGCACGGATCCAGAGTTCTGACTCCGGAAACTCTTCCTTCCAGCGATAAGCATCTTGGAGTCTCACTGGGCCGAAACGCTGCCCGGGAGTTGTGAGAGAGGATTGTAGCGTAAGTCGTTTATCGAGTCGAGCAATGAGTTCCTTGCATTTGATAGGCAAGGCAGGGAGCTTGCTCCAAGATTTGAGGACTTCCTTCCACGCCTCATCTTGCGCACCGCGATACCACAACAATTCGACGAGGTTCTCGACCAAGGCCAAATCCTCCGGGGAATCAGCAGCTACCCAGTCAAGATGAGAGTTCTGCAGAAACGGTACGGTCTCGGGTGGAATCCAGAGCGGCTCTCGAATCAAAATGTTATAGGACTTTAGCGCCTCTAAAAACGCAGCGTCCACAGCACTACAATTCGGCGCACATTCAAGAGACTCTTGAATTTCAGTGCCCAATAGATAATCATCGATTAACCAATAATGTGCGAAAACATACGCCCACCGCAGCTCGTGAAGTTGAAGATGAAGAGTCTTTGACTTCGCGAGTTTCCTCATTTCACTGAGCGCAACAAGACTCAGTTGGTTAACCACCAAGCCATCCCCCTCGTTGTGCGCAGCACGAGCCTTGTCCCTTAAGAACTTAAATGCTTCCCTCTGTTGTTGTGCAGGGGTTGGCTCTTGAAACGAACTAGAGATGGTGCCATTGCTCATTGGCTAGATTCCCATAATGGCGCGAAATATCAGTTCTTCCGGCAACCGCCTTTCGCGGTTCCCACGAATCGCGTGAAACGTGTCAAGGTCGACTACTTCTAAGCCGCGGTTCAGCAATTTCCCATTTACTGTGGTCGACACTCGTTGGTTGTCGAGCAGAGCTTCTGGCATGAAGGAAGTGAGAAGGTGAAAAACGAGAGCAGGTTGCGTTGCCAATCCTTGAATCTTGTGCCAACCTTCAAGGCTTTGCGCTTCCAAAGGTGGGGTTCCGTTTGGCGGGTCAAATTCAATTGGTGTGAGCAGGCCAGCTCCAACCTGTTCCAATGCCTCGCAGTATATTAAAGCTAGCCGATAGTGATTTCTCAAAGCCGCGTAGACAGAATCTAACTGGGCAACGGTTCCAGGTGGACGAGCTAGCTGAACTCGGATCACCCCGCCGTCGACGAAGACTCGATTTGCAGTCAAGCTATGACGCATCCAATGAGCCACGTTGAGCATCGTGCCCTGTCGATGATCGATGAGCGTTTTTGTATCGCAGCGGTTTGAGTCCTCGTCAAGAAGATCAGCAACAGCCACAAGCGCTGCTAGACCAGAGTCTCCGCCAGGAAGTGAACTGAACTGGGAATCCCACGGCCAAAAACCGTGCGCTTTAGCGACAGGAAGTGCGCGGCTCATTAGAGACCCATGCTCAAAGAAAGATTGATAGTTGGCCTCGAAAAGTCTACGCGCCAAACCGTCAATGCGCTCAATATGGGTTCGTCTTACCCAGTTTGGTATTTCTCTATATCCCCTAGCCCAAAGCGGATCCTGAGGATCGGGCAGGTCTTCTGAACGTTGCGATAGCATTCCGATATCGTGTAACAACGTAGCCAAGAGAAGAACCGCACATTTTTCGTGACTTAGGCCGTCAACAACTGTTTGGGGCACATTGCGTCCGGGGGGTGGCGTCCACCGGCATATACGGTCAACAAGACTGCACAAATGGGAGAGCCCGTGATCCGTGAACTCAGGCAAATGACAGCTAAGAGTGAGTCTATGGACTGCAGTGATAATATCTCTGACGAGCACCGCAAATTCCGGGGGTGTGTTGTGTGAAAGTGCGCGACGGCAAAGCGGGCTGTCAAAAATGAAATCGGCAGCATCACGTAGGGAAATCTCTGGATCGGGCAAGACTCTCATTGGACTCTTATGGTCACGGATTGACCCATTTGATCCGCTTCAGGTCATTGTGCAGCCACTGATAGCACTTTTCGGGTGTGCAGACGACAAAGCGGGGTGTGCGGCCATGGGTGTGCTGGGAGCAGCGTTCGAGGAACGTGGGCTCGCCGTGGGTGAGTTCACAAAGGACGATGTCATCCGGACAAAGCAGTCGTGAATCTGTGATTCTCTGATATGGCGAGTAACCCATTGGTTGGCAGTATGTCACCGTAAGGAACGGCGGACAAGGGCACAGTTGCATGTGCGGTCGCAGGATGGCATCTGTGCTCTATTCGGCCAGTGCCCTTCGATTTCGAGGAGCGATGTGGTAGCGAGACACCGTGTGTCGTAGCGGCGACATCGTGGCGCGGTTCGGTCGCCAAAGGCAAAGCCAAAGTCTCTGGGTTTTGACGCGAGGCACCGCACGGAGCGGTTCGAAGCGAAAAACCTCAGAGTCTTTGGCTGCCCAACCGACCGGTTTTGGTGGCGGTCAGACCCGTGCACCCGCCACGGACTGCGTTTGACGCGGGGTGATGCTCCGCATCGTCCGACTGGCGATAGAGACCATCACTTTCTCGCGTTGGTCCTCGGGGAGGTTTTTCACCAGCGTCTCATACGCCTGCTTCAGTTCGGGGTTCTGCTCCAGCTTGCGCAGAATGCCGTCCTTCATCTTCTGCAGCCGGTCGAGTTTGTTCACCTCGCTCAGAACGAGTGCGCGCTCCAACCGTTCGCGCGGCATGGCCTTGATGTAGTCCCAGTGCTTGGGATTGTTCTTGATGTACTCGTCGATGCGAGCGTTGACCTTCGGGTTGTCCCGGTACTGGCCGGGCTGTTCAGTGGACTCATCTTGAGTCCTGGCTTTGCCTTTGAGCATTTGCTCTCTCCTCTGGGGATTATTCATGGGTGAATGTTCACCAGTTTGGGTTTGTGTTTTCAGGTGTCCCGCGTTGTGCGGGACTTGCCTGTTGCTGGCCGCGGATTTCCGTTTCCAGCAAATCGAGACGCTGTTTGGTCAGGTCGATTTCCGTTCTGAGTTGCCGATTTTGTTCGGCGACCTGTTTGGTCGTGTCCAAAGCTGTCGAGATGTGGTTAAGCGTGTCATTCAATCGCTTTCCCTGGTCGATGACCGTTTGGGTTGCGGCCTTCTGCCGGTTGACCTCCGCGATGACTTCCGGCGTGGTCGGCCCGTCTTTTCGTGCTGGATCGATGATCTGCGCTGCCGGCCCCAGCGCGACCGTGGCAGGCGCGTTGGGGTGCAGGTTCCATTTGGCCGTGGTTTCCACACGGTAAACGACGTGGCGCTCCTGCATGACCAAAGCATTGTTCGGATCAACGTAGCGGCCGACGTTGTACGCCTTGATGTTTTCGGAGTAGCGCACCGACTCGATGTCGTCGCCGGGCAGGGTCGTGCCGGGAACTGGGCGCGACATGTTGAGCAGGCTTGGGTTGCGGCTCGATGCGCAAGCCGAGAGCAATAGCAGAGGTATCAGGTAGATGGTTCTCATGGGATGATGCGGTGTGAAAGACGAGGCATAATGGTGGGTGCCGGTTCGTTCGTTTCGGTCGTCACGAGGCGAGTACCGCCGAGGACGGCATCGGACTTGTCGATGGTCTGTGTGACGTACAGATAGAATTCTTTTCCCGCCGGTACGCGCACATAGAATCCGTCGCGCTGGATGGTGTCGAGTATCTGCTGTGCGTAGGTGCCCAGGACATTCTGTGCCCCCTGCAATGGGGCATTTTGAAGGGTCGGCAACAGTTCCGTGCCGACGACTGTCTGCCTCGTTTGGGAAAGCGCGGATGCCGCGCCACCTAGGAAGGTGGCCGCGAAAAGTTTGATCTCGGCGAGGTTGTCAGTCTTTAATACCTGCCCGCGCAAGCCGGCGCTGCCGTCGGTGATGCCCCATCCTTCGCCATTGGGGTCTTTCTCGCGATCGAGAGCGATGCCATCCAAATGGAGTTCCTCGCCCGTTTGCCACACCAAAGTCCAACCGCCGCTATTGGCGATACGTTCGCGTTTCCGGTCGGCCTGGGCTGTCCCGTGAACTTCCGTACCGGCGGGAATGATCAATCGGCCATTGTGGAAGATGTCGGCGGTGACCAACCCGATAATCGGCGTTTGAATCGACGAGGAGTCAACGGTCACGATCAGTTCGCAGGAAATCAGCCGTCCGTAGGGCGCATAGAATTTGCTCAATGGTTTGAGATCCGTCTCGGCCGGGGCCGGTTCGGCGAAAATACTGATGGGTGTGAAACTGAGGTCATTGATCTGCTGCGGGTGCATGCCCGTTGATTGGGCTAACATCGCGGCGGAAGCGGTGGCTGTGCGAGGTGGCCTGAAGGGAACGATCTCGTGCTGGATTGTCTGAAGTACCTGGGATGTTCGATTTGATATCGCGGCTGGCGTTGGCGCGGCACCCATCTTGGGCTTGCCTTTGTTGGGCTCGTAGAAGCCTTTGACGAAGACAATCGCGAAGATCAGCAGTACGACGAACGACAGCAGTACGCCGGTCGGGCTGCGCAAGAATGTGATGGCGTTGCGCGGGTTCATCTTGACGGTTTCGAGTTGGGCCACGCTGGGTGCGACGGTGGCGGGCTCGTCTCGATGCGGTCGAGAAGGATGGTGAAATCGTTCTTCAGAGATAGGTCATTTCGTCCGCCGTTGGGGGTGCCGGTCACAGCAAAGTATGCGGGCGCTTCGCCCTTCGGCGGGATCGTGCCGCTCGCGTCGCTGATGGACTGCGGATAGGTGCGTTCACCGGCGCGGAGCGAAAAGCCGTCGGGTCTGTATTGGATTGGCTGGTCGGTCCTATTGCGTAGCAGAATCCGGAAGATCAGCGTGTCCTCGGGGTCGAACCGGAACACCTCGTCGAGTTGAACTTCGTAGTCGTTGTAGTCCAGGACTCGCGGGTTGGTGCGGAAGTTCATGTATTCGACCTGGGCAACCGTGTCCGCGTGATACATTTTGAGAAGCGGGTAGGCTTTGGCCTTGTCCAACAGGGCCAACAACCGATTCGGTGTGAAGCCGGCTGAGGCAGGGCGAAAGTCGGTGTCGTCCTCAAAGACCACGGAGTAGAGCGGCGAGGAACTCTCGATCAACTCGATCACGTAGGTTTTCTTGTTCCACCGGATGTTCATGTTGGTCGTCGCCCTTTCGACCAACGCCCTCACGGATAGGAAATACGAACCCTTTGTATGGGCGATTTGAAACAGTCCGGGGATTTTGGGGTCGCTGGTCACGTTCGCCGCATCAATGGCCGAGATCGGGCCGGGGAAGGTGATGGTTGTCACACGGCTGCGGGATACCGGGATTGTGTACACGGTACGTTCGTCCAAGCGGTATTCCGCGATGGTGTTGGCGGCTTCTGCGAAGCCTGACTGAAGGGTCAGCAACAGCAGCACGAGGATGTGTTTAAGGAGATGTTTCATATTTGAAATCGTACACAGCGGACGGGAATCGTCCGTTCTGGACCATGTTGGGGTTGCGCTGGAACTTGAAGGCGAGCGTGAACGGGACGGCTTCGGCGAAGGCTCTGTCCTGAAAGATCCCGGTGCGAACGAGTTGCCCGGTCACCTGGGTCAGTACGAAGTTCTCGCGGGTCTGGAGAATCGTGATCCTGGCAATCTCGGCCTTCTGATGCAATTGCTTGGCGGCAAACTCCGCCTCTTCCGAAGCGCGTTCGGCCTGGGCTTTGACCAAGGCGTTCTTCAAGAACATCTGCTTCAGCAGATCGTCGTGGTCAAAACCTTTGGGGTTGCGCTCCAGAAAGGCGACGGTAGCCAGTGTGCTTTGCTCCGCATGGAGGTCTTTGGCTTCGTCGAATCTCAGGAGGGGCGCGACGTGGAACGTGCCGGAGGGATCAAGGATAACGACGCGCTCGCGCTGCTTGAACGTTTGCACCAGAACGACGCGGTCGATTGCCGCTGCCACAAGAATCAGTCCGGCTACGATGAACCAAAACCAAGCGAGCCGGTCTCGGTCGACGAAGATACGCGTCGGGTCGAATTTCTTGCGGGAGAGATTGGGGCGCTCGGTCTTCGGCACCGGCGTTTCTCGGAGTGTTGTTTGCACTGTATTCATGTCGATGGGGAGTGCGGATTCTTGGTCTTGCGCAGCAACGCTTGCACGGCGTTGTCGCCGCTCACGTCCATGGTGGACGGCGTTGAGGCGGTTGTGGTCGTGTCGTCACTTGCACGGTTTCTGGTGCTCGCGCTTGTGCTGCGCATTTGCCCCAAGGCAGTGATCATCGAGCCGGTGGGCGAGTACGTGCTGCCGCTGAGTGACGAACCAACCAGCGTGGCCCCGGCTGCCGTGACACCGCCAGCGGTTGCCATCGCCGCACCGGCCAAGCCACCACTGGTTCTGAACGTGCCGGCAGTGATGAATCCGCCTGCGGCGGCGGTAGCGGCGGCGGTTGTCACGCCGCTGATAAGAGCTGCGCCAGCCTGAATACCGTGAGTGATGGTGCGTTGAATGATGAGCGGCGCGGCAATGGTACTGAAGATCACCCACACACCGAGCGCGGCGACCCCGATGAAGTTCTGGAAGGCGTACCCGGCCGCGCCACCGAGCGACTGATTCCAAAGAAAACTCTGGTCAGTCATGAAAGTGATCAATCCTGCCGTGACCAACGATGCCGCGCCCCAGCCCAGCGGCCAAATCATGACGCCGACGAGCGACAGCAGATAGTTCGTGCCGATTTGGTTCAGGGCGCGGATTGCCAGAAAGCCGATGAAGATCGGCGAGAGAGCGTAGCCCAGGTAGAGAATGAACTTTTGGACCAGGTACGCATAGAAAACGATGATGCTGGCGAGCAAGCCGAAGATCCAGAGCAGGCCGGAGATGAGTGCCTCGAAGATGGACGTGCCGGCATTAAACAGTTTTTGCCACCAACTGTTTTGAGACGTGGTGGATTTCTGAACCTGCAACGCCTGATTGTACTGCTGGTACACGTTGGTGGGATCGGCGTGAAGAACGTTTTTGACCGTGGTGTCGGTAATGGTGGCAATCTGATTGCCCCAATTCACCATCTGTGTGAGGACGATGATGTACACGATGGTCCGGCCCAGCGCTCGCAGGACGGCGTCGGCGCTGCGCCGACCCGCAATCGTGGACAACACCATGCCGGTGACGAGAAACAGATACGCCACCGGCATCAGCACCGACCTCAAGGCAGCGCAACTCGCAGCAAAGTTCGGAAACAGTGTGTCGAAGTTGTTCATGGAACTACCGCTGGGACAAGTGCGGCACCGAAGTGTCGAGATTCAGCGCCTTGTTGGGTTGCATCGCTGGAGATGTCGGTTGCCTTCGATTTGCCTGCCGCGCGGTGAGTACGGCGACAGCTACCGTGAGAATCACGAAGGCGGCAACGAAGACGATGATCAGTTTCTTAATCATTGGCGTTGTCCGGGAACGCAGCCGGTTCCGTACTGAGGGTGAGCGTGTTGTTGTACTTCTGGATTCCTTCCGAAAACTCGGCCTGTTGCTCCTCGGCACGCGCCTGTTGCTGCTTGGCCTCGTCGTTCTGGTTCTCCGTGTTCTGGACGATGCTGACGCTGGCGGCATGGTCGAGTTCCTTGTCGGTGGCGGAGAGTTCGGCGTTCAGTCCAATCAAGACACCCGTGAGCTTTTGCACCTCCGACGCGGTGGTGGCCGCCCGGAGTTGTTCGGTGGTGGCGGCAATGTCTTGCCGGAGCGAGTCGCGGCGGGAAATCACGTCAGCATATACGCCGGTGAAGTTCTTCGTCGTCTCGTTCACGGCGGCGAATTGACGGTAGAGGTTGGCGGTTCTCGACACGGAGTTGCCGTCGGGCGTGGTGAACGTCGTCCCCACGTTGTGATAGAGGCCATTGGCGTCGTATTGCAGGGCGTCGACGCCTTGAGCGAGATTTTCGAGCTGGCCAACGGCCTGACCAACGCCGGTGTCTTGGAGATCGGAAATCAGGCCCGTGAAGCCAGTTAGGTTGAGGATTTTGGAAGGATTGCCAAAGACCTGATTGTATTGTTGAAGCTGCTGCAACTGCGAGGTCAGCGTGTTGATCTGCTGAACCTGATTGTCGATCATCTGCACGTACTTGGCGATGTTCTGGGCTTCATCAATGATGTTTTGCGTGTGCAGTGCGGGGTCGTACACGACCCACTGAGCGTTTGCGGATGCGATGCAAAGCAAACTACCGGCGATGATGGCACGTATTGCTCTCATGATTTATTCCTCGATTCGTAACAGTTTGGTTGTTGGGTTCAGGATCGCCCCGTCAATTGTCTGTTCGGGGACCGGGATCTCGTAGTAGCGGACGTTCTCTTGGTTCTGTTCGGCTTTCTCCTTTTGTTGGTTGACCAGTATCCAGTACTGCTGTTTCACGGCGTCACTGCGCCCTTTCTCGTAGCCGGAGGTGTATGCCTTCTCCGCCTGCTTCTGGCTGGCGTAGTGGAGCCCTTCGCCGGCGAGAACGCCACCGGCGGCACCGGCTGCGGTGATGGCCAGGTTGCCGTGGGAAAATTCACTGGCGAGTGCTGCGCCACCGGCACCCATCGCGAGATCGCTGACGGGGCGCGTGGCAGCGCAACCAGTTAGGAGAAACGGAACGAATACGAGAGTGATAAGATGAAGTGATTTCATACGGGTTCGGCTACCGGGGTTGGGTTGGAGTGGCGGATGATGCCGTCGATGATGTCGGGGCTGCCGCGCAGTTCCTTGGCCCGTTTCTCAAAGTGTTCGCCGCTGGAACTGCTGCAATACAGCATCTCGGGTGACACGACGTTGTGCACCGTGCCGCAAATCGGGCGGAGCGAATCGATTTGCAGGTAGGTGAACGCGGCATACTTTTGTCCGACCTGATGGTCGGGGAGCGGATAGTTCATGAGGGTGTGCTTCGTGATTTCGGGGATGGCGATGTCCTGGCCGATGTCGTCGATGTCAGCCCGGTCGTTCTGCCGCATCAGGAAAAACTGCCGGCTGTTGCCGAACACCGCCGATCGGATGCGGCTCTGCTTGAAGCGGGCGTACTGCTGCACGATGGAGATATTCCAGCAGTTGAACTTGCGAAGCTGCGCGTAGCTCTCCTTGACGATCTCCTCCCCGCCGGGGATGTCGAGGAAGCGGGCGACCTCTTCGTACACGTTTCGTTTCCGCAACGCGCGGGGTAGCGTGATGATGTGTTTGCGCGCGTCGTTGGTGATGAGGAAGCCGGCAGCGGCACGCAATTCTTTCGCCGAGTCCGGGATGTATCCCAACTCGAAATGGGCAATCTTGCCGGTCAACGATAGGTTGGTGACGCCATCGAACAATGCGCCGTAGTTGCCGTCGCGACACCACGGCAGAAGCAGGGTAGCGATCTCGTGGATTTGATCGCGTTCGGCCCCGGACGCGTCGAGGAACATCAATTCCTGCAACATCCGGTGCGTTGGGAATTCCTCCGGCGTGACATAGGCGAACGCGAGGTTGCGCACCTCTTTGCTTGTGTTGGGGTCTTTGAGGAACTTGAGAATCTCGGCTTCCTCGAACTGGTCGAGAAACGGGCGGGCCTCGTCCTCGTGTTTCGCCTTCCAGTCCCGCAAGTCGGCGAACGCCTCCAGCGACGTTGCGCCGGGCGGCATCTTCTCGCGCCGGTAATGCGTGAGGGCATAGGCGTGCCGGGCAATGGCGAGCAATTGCTCGGAATGCTTGCGCGACCACTCTTGGAACACGTCTTCGTACAGCAGGTTGATGTACTTGGCAATTTGCGCCTGCCGGAGCATCTGTTTGTCCTCGTGCTGACTGACGCCCACCATGCGGGCGACCAACGCCGTCGCGGACGCGAGGTGATCGGGCGTCAGCGGAAGACCTTTCGTGTCGAGGTAGTTGATGGTGATGTTGCCGTCCGGCTGGATGATGATGGGCTTCGCATTGGGATCGACGGTCTGCACGTAGATGCCGTAGGAAAGTCCTTCCTCGATGATGACGGTGTAGGCGAAATAGCCCTCGGTCTGTGTGAGAAGATCGCACACGGTGACGGATTTCCCGGCCCCGCTCATGCCCAGCAACACGGCGTGCTGCGGCGAGACGTTCGACGCCTGGCCGGCAAATGTCTTAATGCCGACAAGATTGCTCGCCGAACCTTCGTAGATCGCCTCGGCGGTGTCCAGGTGACCGGTGAAGGTGGCGCAGAATGGGAGCATGTCCGCGATGTACCGGCTTTCGCCGTAGAGTTTGCGGTGCTCGTAGCGTCCCCATGTCCAGCCGGGCCACGTCTCATAGAACAACTGGCGCGATGTGCTCGGCAGCGCGCTCTCGAAATATTGCGCGCTGTTCATGCTGTTGATCGCGTTCTTGATGGCGCTGGTCTTGACGGACAGGCCCTCTTTGGTCTTGTCCCAGGTGCGCACGATGAACTGGACGTGAAACGGTAGCGTGTCCCCGCGCGCGAGCGCGGCGATCTTGCGCTGCTTCTTTTCCAGCACGGTCAGGAGCGACACCTTCTTTTCGCTAGCATAGTCGCCGGCGATTCGGTCGTGCTCCTTTTCTTCCTTGAGGATCTCCTGCCGAACGGGCAATGGGTCGATGTTGACCGTGATGGTGTAGTTAAGGAGCCGGAGATTGGTCAGCCGGCGGACCAGACCGGGATGGGTCATTTTGGGCCAGCGAGTAAGGGCGATGATGGAGTGGTAGTAGCCGTCCATCCAGAAACCGTAGTCGTGTTGACCGTTGGCTTCGCAATGCCAGCAGTTCTCTTGGATGGACAACTCCGGGTCGAAGGCGTCGAAGATGTCGTAATCGAATCGCTCGGCCAGAGACGGATTCAGGAACATTTTGTAGTGCCGGTAATGGTCAGCATCGGTCATCGGAATGATGCGCGCCCCCTGCCCCGCGAAAATACTGGCCAGCATCTCGTGGAGTTGGGTGAATTCCGCGTGCATCTGCTCAAGCGTCATCTCGTAGAACGCCGCCAGCGCCTTGGCGCTGCTGGTGGCCTTCGGCGAGTTGTCTATCTTCCGCGAGATGTAGAGGACGAGACGCTGACGGCGCAGATTGCGGTCCGCCATCGCCTGCCAGTAGCGCATGAACCGCTCGTTTCGGCAGCGTTTCGTCCAGACGTTCTGCATCTTCTCGGTTTCCTGCTGGTAACGCAGCAGCGGTGCGCGATAGTCCGAGTCGCAGTAGAATTGCACCTGTAGCCGGCGCGCGTCGCCGAGAGATGCCAGGAGCAGTGTGATTTGGTCTTGGAACTCATTCAGGTCGGAGACCTGGGCGTTGTCGAGGTCGGGTGGTTCAAACACGAACCCTTTGGAAACGAAGCAGCCTTGGCGCAGACCATTGAAGACGATCAGGTCGCGGACGAAGTAACCGTGTGGGGCGTTATCGAACATGCTGGCCCTCAAGCGGATGACCGGGGTGGCGGGATACGTCGGGGCCGAATCCCCTACCCTTGACCCAGAAATCCAAACAATCCGTGTCGTAGCCAGGCGGTTTGCCCTGCCGGAAGCCGTAGATGTAGACGAGTGTGAGCAGCAACGGGATCGCCGCGATCAACAACGAGACGAGAAATGAGACCTTCGCACAGCTGAATGTAATCAGCAGCGTCATGACGGATGCAAAGCAGCCGCCGGTCATGTACCAGAACAGGTTGCCCTCCAGCCCCCACGTGCGCCCTTTGGAGTCGTCGGCGCTGTTGGTCTCGGTGAGTCGCAGCAGTTGATTGCTCATTGGAACGTGCCCACGTCCACCGTCGAAGTGCCGATGCCGAACGCCGTGAACAATGCCTTCACGATCACGGGCGCACCGGCAATGATGAGACCGCCGATGATGGAGAGTTTCCCGGAATCGGTGTCCCCCCGGCGAATCGCAAAGCCGCCGCCGACGACACAGATTGTCCCGAAGATGAAGCCGATGAGCATGACGATGCCCAACGCGCTGCTGATCCCGCTTGTCAGAGTTGTCCCCTGAGCTTGAGCGAGAATCGGAGTGAACCACAGTGTTGCGGTCGTGAATTTAGTTTTCATGGGCCAGAGTTATACTGCGATTAGCTGTGATAGTTGTTCCCATTTGGGAACAACTTTTCGGTGGGTAGTCTGCAAGATTAGAGCTGATGAAAACGGCGAGCCCTCCGGTAACATCGAATGGAAAACTGCACGATCTGGAATCGCACCTCCGGCAGCGCATTCGCGGCCAAGATCACGTGTTGCCGCGCATCGTTTCCATCCTTCGGCGTGGCGAACTCGGGTTGACGAAGCCCGGCCGTCCACGCGGGAGTTTCCTGTTCCTCGGCCCGACCGGTGTGGGCAAAACGGAGGTAACGCTGGCGTTCACCGGTTTCCTGATGAGCAAGGAACATTTGTTCCGCTTCGACATGTCCGAGTACCAAACGCAGGAGAGTTTGGGCCTATTGCTCGGCGGCAAGCTCGGTGAGCGCGGGACGTTGGCTATGGTCTATGACAAGTCGCGGGTCGGTACTCTGCTTTTCGACGAAATCGAGAAGGCGCATCCGCGAGTATTGGATGTCTTCCTGCAAATCCTGGACGCAGCACGAGTGACGATGGCCAGCGGCGAGACACTGGAGTTGAGCGGGTTCTACGTGGTGTTCACCTCGAACATCGGCAGCGCCGACCTGATGAATCTGCAATACTCGACACCGGCCACGATGGAGCGTCACGTCCTGGCCCGCGCTCAGCAAGCCATGCGTCCCGAATTGTATGCCCGTATCACGGAAAAACTGGTGTTCAACCGGTTGAGCTACGACCATCAGTTGGAAATCGCCCAACTTTTGCTCTCACAGGAGTTGGTGTTCCTGAAAGCCAAGGGACACGAACTCACACCGGATGCCACGGTTCTCCCGTTTCTGGTGCGTCGCGGATTTCATCCGAAACTGGGCGCGCGTCCGATGCGCGACGCCGTGGAAAAACTCATGGGTGATGCTGTGGCGGAATGTTTGCTCGACGCCAGAGCAGCCTGCGGCGTGCTCGCGGTGGACGAAACTCGCAATTGTCTCATCATTCGCTGAGTTAACCGGCTTGAAGGGGAATGCGCCGGGAATCATCGGTGTGGACTTGGCATTGACAGAATGCCGCAGTAACGCAAGATGCCCCTTTGAGTACAGTTTTTCATCCAGTATTTGCGTGACTGCGACGGTCGTGGTATTTCTTCGGCGTCGTGGTCGTCGAGGAGAGAGAAACTGTTTCGTGTTGAACCGGCATTTCATTCGCCGGATGGAAGGAACTGATGCGCGCGTTGCCAGAATACGAAAAGAAGTTCGCCGATTTCATTAGGCTATGTTCAGAGGCCAAATCGAAAGGCGTTTCGCAAGTGGCGGTCGCTTTTCCTGGGGCGCTTGGCGATACATACGAGGAGCTGATCGAGAGTTTATCTCGTTTGGCTGATGCTGGGCTGCTCTTGCATATTGGCGCCCGCAAAGATTGGCCGAGCCAGAATTAGTCCTCGCCGCGATTTGCCGGGCAGGATTTTCAAGTCCGTTAGTGGCTGCGAACCCCGACGGCGTCCGTGTGCGACCCGCGGCCGGGAAGTGGAGCGGTGATCGATGGAACTAGCGTGGTCGAGGTGGGACGCTGGGCCCGGGCCGGTCGCGCGTGGGGCGCATCAAAGCTCGCGTTGGTCACTGCAGCTAAAAGCTAGAGATTCTCGTTACCAGTCGGGTTGGCAGGCAATTTGGTCAAGAATTTTGCAAGGCGATTTTGAAGCCGTTTGGTCAGCTTGGTTTTCCCAGTCTCGCATTCCCACACAACCATTACACGCCACCCAAGCTTCCGCAGAGCGCGGCGGTGCAATATGTCTCGTGAGACATTGCCTTCCAGCTTGTTGACCCAAAAAGCTCTGTTATTGGTCGGCGTGGTGCAATTCGGGCAACCTGTGTGCCTGTGCCAAAAGCACCCGTTTACAAAAACAACTGCTTTGTATTTCGGAAGCACTATATCGGGTCGACCAGGCAGCTTCTTCTCGTGCAGCCTGAATCGGTAACCCATCTGGTGCAACGTTGAGCGCACGACCATCTCCGGTGCAGTATGTTTCCCCCGAATACGACTCATGTTCCAGCTGCGTCGCTCTTTCGTCAGCCGATCTGCCATAATCCTGCTCAGCCCTTCGAGGACAGATCAAACTCGTCTTTTTCGGTATCAACGTAGCCAGCTTCAGCAAATTTCCTCACCAACTGACGGAAGCGTGGATCCGGGCTGTCAACGAAATCCTGGAATACCCACTTGCCGTTGAGGCCGGTCGTCACGACCTCACGGCTATTCAAATCCTTCAAGCACTGTGGATATTGGAAAAACCCGAGAACCGTCTCGCGACCTTGCTCGTCAGTTACCACGAGGACAACACCGCGCTCCGGTATTACGCGGCATCTTCCTTCGGCTGAGTCGTGATCCCAAATCTGCTGGTCACACAGCAGCACTAATCCCTTTAGTCGCTCGTCTTGAATGATGTGGCCCTTTGTCAAACGGCGCGCAAATTCGCGGCGGGCCGGGGTCTCAAAGGGGACATTCAAAACCACTGTCGGGCCGAACCCAAGACTTCTCGCATCCTTCTCTATTGTCCCCAAAAAGGCCTCCAGATCCTCGGTCTTCTTGGTTGCAGGTGCGCTCAAGGTGAAATGGTAACTCAGTCCCATCTATTTTTTGCCACTCCTTTCAGAAGAGCGCTTGCCGAACGAGACGGCGAGTTTAAGGCGGCGCTTCGTTTCATCGGGCAGGTGGATGTCCATCCGGTCATAAAGGCCGGACCATTGAGCGTCGCTTGGATACAACTCATCATCGGTCAGTTCACCGATATTTGCGCGACGCCATGCTTCTGCGGCAAAACGCCTGAGGGCCTTCGTCCACCCGCTGTCGGGTTCTTCGAAGCCGTCGGGATGCAAGCCGGGATAAAGGTAGGCGACTGAACACCAAGCGCGGACAAACTCCTTTTTCGATAGTCGATCAAGGGGCTGCCCGAGTGCGAGCCAAGCCTGCCTCCCGGCAACCTTCAGTGAACTGGGTATATAAATACATGTGCTCATGACTCCCAGGCTACTTCGCGTTTGGATCGTTTGCCAGGAGAAAATTACACGAAAAGATGTGCGCCAATTGGGCAGACGATCAGCCACTGTCGGTCGTCACTTCGACAAAGTCCGTGATTGGGTGCTTCATATCGGCCAAGCGGGAAATATCCACAACTGGGACGAACTGCCATCCGTGAGACTGCGCGTCTCCCAGAAAATTCAAAAAAAGTGCTTGCAGGCGTATATGCCTATGCTATAAATACAGAGAAACGTAGGCCGACGCTAGGCGTAGGCCAGAAAGGCCGTGTATGGAGAACGTGAAGGTGAAACAGATCTTGAAGGAGGCCTCGACCTCTCTTGATCAGGTCAAGGTTGCCCTGTTCGACGCGAGTCGGGAGTGCGTGAAGACGGAGGCGGGAAACGAGTGGGACGTTGCCAAAACACTCTTTAGCCTGGCTGAAAATGCCGACTCCCTCAATCGGCAAATCAAGTCGCTCGTCAATGGATCAGAAACCAAAGCCGTCGTGACCGAAGTCGAACCGCGAATCAACGCGGCTCAATTCAGGGAGGAAGCTTCCGAGCGCGTGCCACGCAAGCGGAAAGAGGATTATCCGAAATACGAGGTGCGCGGCGACCGCTTGGTTAAGATTGGCCTCGGGCGTGACAAGAGGACTGAGTACGAACACGAGATTGCGAAGGGCGAGTTCGACAAGATCCTTGCCCGATTGACTTCAATTGCGGCATCACAGAAGCAATTCACTGTTGACCAGGTGCAAGAGGGTCTGGACTGCCCCGTTTACCAAACCTACGCTCTGATCGCGGTGCTGGCGAAGATGGGATTACTGACCAACCCGCGCAGGGGAACATATAGATTCACCACGCCGGGAACTTTCTCGTCAGCCGCGAGCACAGTCTGGGAGAGACTGCAATCGAAGTGACCGTTTGGACTGAGGTGAATACGCACTTTACTCCGGACATTCAGAACGCTATCCGTGATGCAGTGAAACCGGGTGATGCTTGGGCACTGGATGAATTGCGGAAGGAAGTCTGCACCAGCGATCAAGAACGCGAGGCACTTTCGGAAATCGTCGCTGAGGAATATCGCCGGCGGCTTGACGCGATGCAACGTGAGGAAATGCTTGAGGTTTACCGCCGCCATTACCAAAATGCCACCGACGCCAACAAGGATTGGCTCTTGGGCGAGATCGTCGAGAGCATTGAGGCGGAACGAAACTAAACGCGAGGTAAAGAACGTGGCTCCAAAATGGCACTTCAATCTTAGGCGACCCTGTGACCGAATGCGAGATTCGGCTAATGATGCGTTTTTTACCGCAGAGAGCCTCGAGAACCTTAGCGAGGCATTGGTCCGCGAGGGCATCCAGAATTCACTGGACGCCGCTCGACGCGGAGACGCAAACGAGCGGGAGGTCCGCGTGAGAATATCCTTCGTGCCTAACGCGTCCCCCGAGAGTCACACAGCCATGCTGTCGATGTTCCAGCCGTCACGGGAGCACTTCGAGAAGGGATTGGCGAATGGAGATCTCGCGGAGATTTTTGCAGGTGACACAGGATTCCTCGTGTTCGAAGATTTCGGAACCAAAGGGTTGAACGGTGATGTTACTGAATGGCGATCGGAGTATGCAGATCAAAACGCGTTCTTCAGTTTTTTCAGGGCCGAAGGTAGGTCGTCAAAAACTGGCGAGAACTTGGGGCGCTGGGGTATCGGCAAGCAGGTGTTTCCGACAGCGAGCCGTCTGCATTCCATGTTCGGGCTTAGCGTTCGGGCTGACTCGCCCACGAAGATTCTTATGGGATCCGCCGTTGTTCGCACACATGCACTTGGTGGAGCTGACTTCCAGCCAGACGCTTGGTTCGGATGCCGCGATAGCGAAGGCCAGCAAGTTATGCCGGTAACGGAACCTCCATTTATTGAAGATTTCCAAAGAGTTTTCGGGCTGAAACGCGAGCACGAGTCGGGTCTGTCAGTGGTCGTGCCTTGCGTTGATGAGCGGGTGACCCTTGACGATCTGCGCCGCGGAATTGTTCGTAACTTCTTCTGGCCAATCCTTCTTGGAGAACTGGTTGTGGAATTGGAGGGGCCAAGCAGCTCTTGGCGAATCGACGCTGAAACTCTCGCCTCGCACCGAACGCTTCTACCGCCGCACGAAGCCGCAGTGGTCGAGTTTGCCAGTTGGGCCTCTACGGCGAAGGCCGCTGAGATTGTAATGCTGTCGAAGGAAGCCGCTGTACGCCCTGATTGGCGAGCAATTGGGACAGCGCTGCTGACGGAAGCAAAACTCGCGGAGATTAAGGCTCGGATCGACGCCAGCCAAAAGGTCGGAATTAAAGTTCCCGTTAGAGTGCGCCCAAAAGGGCCTGAGGAGATCCGCCAAGAGTGGATGTCTGGTTTCACGATTTTCATGGCGCCGTGCCGAGATACCGGACACCGACCGCTATTCATTCGTGATGGCATTCTCATCAAGGATGCACGCGCTCCGCAGTTGCAGGGTTGCCGATCACTGGTGATCGTCGAGGACCGGCCACTTGCCGGTCTGCTCGGTGACGCAGAGGGCGTCAACCACACGCAATGGCAGAAGGATTCGCCCAAGTTTCACAATCGATATGTCTATGGCCCGGAGACGATTAAATTCGTGACACGGAGCGTTTACGAGATCATGCAGGCACTGCACGCCAGCGATTCTAAGGGCGATCCCACACTGCTGCTCGACCTTTTCTTCCTATTGACAGACGAAGGCCCGACCGAGCCAACAACGAGACCTAAGCCTGGTGGCCCGGGCCCAGTTCCTCCCCCACCTCCGACTCCACCCCCGCCTAAACCTAAACGGTTTGACCTTAAACAGGTGGAAGGCGGATTCATTGTGAAGCCCGGTAGTGCACCGGTGGAATCATTTCCGGTCCGTGTTCGGATCGAGACTGGCTACGCCGTCCGCCGGGGTAACGCCATCAAGCGCTGGGCTCCCGATGACTTTATCTTCACCCGTCAACCTTTGAGACAGGAGCCAAAGGCGAACGGGGTCATTGTCACTCGCGAGGATGGCAACTGTCTTGAACTGGAAATACGCAAGCCTGACTTTCTGTTCGGCATTTGTGGTTTTGACAAGAAGCGGGATCTCGTCGTGCGTGCAATCGAGCTGAAGGGAAACGATGAAGAGAACGTTTAACTACACGGGCCGAAGAAAAATTGAGCGGCGGGATGTCTCCATAACGCTGCGAGAAGATCGGGGGGCTTGGGTGTTCGACGCCGATTTGCGACTGGCCCAATATCGCTTTGCGCACAATGCTGAAGTGTGGGTGGAAGCACACCGGCAGAATCTCTGGATGCAATTTCCGTGGGGCACGATCTCCGTATTGAAGCCGGCTTCGAACCGCAGGTTGACGGAATTCGACGTGCCAACTGGCATTCTGTTCCGAGTGCGTGTAGTTCAGCCTCCTGGTCAGGACCACCACAAGTTACTGGGCGAGGCGGACGGCATCCAGTTCGTCAAAGCCGGCGAGGCCAGTGATCAACGGCGTCCACTACTAGAACCAGTGCCGGACACGCTAGACCAGCTTCTGTGGAGGCTGGATTTGGAAAGCGACCCGCCCCGGCTGCTGGTTAACAAGGATGCAAAACCCACCTGGAAGGATCTGGCGCGGTCGCCGCAGTTCATCGCGTTTGTGTATCCTGAAGTCTTGCGTCGGCTACTGATACGCGTACTCATTGATGAGCAGTGGACGGAAGACGACGAGGCTGGCTGGCAGGGAGATTGGGTCCAGTTCGCGCGGAACATCGGTGGGCTGGGGCCCCTGCCGCCGCCTGACCCGAAACAGGACCGTGAGGCTTGGATTGAGGACGCAGTAGCGGGATTTGCCCGACGGCACCAGCTTCGCACAATGCTGGACTTGGAGTTTGAGGAGGAGGGCCCATGATGAAGCTGCGCCGCTTCAACCCCGATGGGGTGACCGCCTTTGCAAATTATCGCGCGCGTCTCGCGCTGGAACCAACGTTGCCGCCGCCGGTCGAATTGCTTGAGGACCCAGCGCTGACAGAAGCAATACCCGGTGACGTAGAAGTCACACCCCGCTCATTTGCAAACCGAATGGAGGCTGGGGTATTCCTGAACGAACTGATTGACTCGGCAAGCCTCAATCTGCCAGAGCGAGATCAGGGGCTTTGGACTTGGGTGACACTTTTCTACTTTAATGAGGTGTGTCCGGCCGACGGTCAGGGCCGGCGTGATCCGCAGAACGAGGCGCGTCTTATCGCCCAAGTGGACAACTTCCAAAGGTTTTACCGCCATCTCCTGTTGGGACCGTTTCTCATCGTGCGTGCACATCGCGACAGGCCGGAGCGCGCTATAGCATTTCTTTGCAAGCCCCTCTGGGAGCCGGGGGAAATCGTTGAGCAACTTGCTTCACGCAAGGAACTCGTCACCAATCCCGCTGTGGCAGAGGTCGCTACGGCGCTGTATTACGACCGCACCAAGGGGTCATTCAAACGAGGTGCGGGTTCAAGTGTGCGGGGTGCGCCGCGCCGTCTGGCGGCCTTATTGAATCAGCTCGACCTGACTTGGTATCTTTATGGCCTAGGCAGCCAGGAACTTCTGCAACTCTTACCAAAGGAATTTGACCGCTTCCGTCCTGTAGTGAGGTAGCTGTAACGCATGGCTTGTTTGCCGAGGTATGCCGCTGGTATGGTCAGCGAGCAATGCCGACTCCGGTCATAGATCTGTTCGCTGGGCCTGGCGGTCTAGGTGAAGGGTTTTCCTCACTGCTCGCTCACAGTAGTGAGCGGGCTTTCAAAATCAAGCTGTCAATCGAAAAGGACGAGCACGCCCATCGAACCTTGGAGTTGCGAGCCTTCTTTCGCCAGTTCCCGCATGGCAAAGCGCCGGACGCGTACTACGCGTACCTCACCGGCGAGATTTCTCGCTCAGACTTATTCCAGGAGTTTCCACGCGAAGCGGCGGCGGCACAAGAAGAGGCCTGGCATGCGGAGCTAGGCAGCCGGAAGTTTCCAAACCGCTTGATTGACCAGCGCATCCGCGTTGCCCTCGGGCGCTCGGAGGCTTGGGTTCTGATTGGTGGCCCGCCGTGCCAAGCGTACTCATTGGTGGGGCGGTCGCGGATCATGGGTGAAAGTGAGGAGAAATATGAGGCCGACGCGCGTCACCATCTTTATCGCCGCTACCTCCGCATTATTGCACATCATCAACCTCCAGTATTTGTGATGGAAAACGTGAAGGGACTTCTCTCGGCGACTCTCAGAAGGAAGCGCATTTTCCAGAGGATCCTTCGGGATTTGGAGCACCCGCTTAAGACGGTGCCAGAAGCAAGAGGGCAGCAAGGTCCGCGCGATCTGGAATACCGACTTTTTCCGCTGGTGAACAGCCGAGGCGATTTGATTGAGAGGTTCGAGCCGGAGGAGTTTGTAGTGCGCATGGAGCAACATGGAATACCGCAAACTCGGCATCGCATAATTGTACTGGGTGTCCGGTCGGACCTCAAGCAGGTGCCGCGAGTCCTGCGGAAGGGCGATTCAGTACACATCGAGCAAGTTATCAGGGATCTTCCTGCTCTCCGCAGTGGGTTGTCAAAGGAAGCTGATACCGCAAAAGCGTGGGGTGATGCTGTCAAGGCTGCATCCGATGCCCCGTGGATGAATGACGGAAAGACATCAGTAGAAGTCCGACGGAAGCTGCGCGAAGTCGTGAAGAAGCTCAGGAACGGATTGACACGCGGAGCTGAGTTCGTGAGTGGAAATCCACAGCTTGGTTTTGCGGACGAATGGTTCCGCGATCCACGGCTGCCAGGATTCTGCAACCATGCGGCACGCGGTCATATCAGGGAGGATTTGCACCGCTATTTGTTCGCGGCTGTGTTTGCACAAGTGTACGGGCGCTCGCCTAGGCTGGAAGAATTTCCGGCAGGGTTGTTGCCGAAGCATGAGAATGTTGCCGAAGCGCTAAAGGGGTCGAAGTTCAATGATCGTTTTCGGGTTCAGCTTGCAGGTCGACCTGCGACCACGGTCGTCTCGCACATTGCCAAGGACGGGCACTACTTCATACATTATGATCCGACGCAATGCCGCAGCCTGACGGTCCGAGAGGCCGCGCGACTGCAGACGTTTCCCGACAACTATTTTTTTGAGGGACCGCGTACTGAGCAGTACCAACAAGTCGGAAACGCGGTTCCGCCGCTGCTTGCGCGACAGATCGCGGAGGTTGTTGCCGAGTTGCTGAGATGATTTTCTTCCTGTCAAACCCTGAACCACCTAGTAGAATTTTCGCCATGAAGACTTACATCCACATTCCACGCTCTGAAGCTACAGCCCAACGCCATGTAGCTGCGGCCTTGGAGAAGCCGCTGGATGACTGCCGAGGAAGATGTTCATGCGTGGGTGTGGTGTTCGGTCTCTTGGCTGCAGACGGGGCTGCATCCGGATGGCTATAATGAGATCCTCCGTTGCCACGGGGAATCACATGAATGTGCGCGTGAGCCATTGTCTGCCCCGCGGCGGCACCATCCGTTGACTCCGATGTTGAAGCCGTCCGGTCGAAGCCGCTCGTGAATGGCGACGCGAACTTTGGCGACCAGCGCCCAGAGTGTGCCCCGCTGGGCTTCCGACAGGTCGAACACGCTCGCGATGTGGTGCACGGGGATGACGAGGGGGTGACCCAGGGAGATCGGGAACGAATCTGGGAATGCCAGTGCGTGCTCTGTCGCCAGCCAGATGCGCTCGGGAGGTAGTTTGCAAAAATGGCAGTCGGCGCTCATGCCAATGCCTTCCTATGCCCCAACTCGGACGGTGTCAACCACTTGGTGAACGCAGCGCGCGGTCCTTTCTGAAATTTTGCGGTGACGTCAAGGTGCTGAATGTGTATTATTGAGGTCGTGCGACCGTCACAGTACGAGTACCAATGCCACTCTCAGACATAGGCAAGTTGGATTCTTTGCCTCTTTGGGCAACGGTGGCATTCATCGCACGTTGCGCCCGTCGATTTCTTCCACTGTACAAGGACGACACTGCCGAGCCTGCGGAACAGCGTGCGGCTGTAACACAGGCGATACGCTTGGCTGAAAAACGGGCATCAATCGGCGGCAAGGTGGGGTTTGAAGACGCTCTTGAGATTGACGGCCAGTTTTTCGACAACTATGACCTTGACTCCCTGAACTCCGCACTCTCCGCCTCCGTTCAGGCGGCGTCAAACACCCACGATGATCTCGGTGCTGACAATTCAGTGATCGGTGAGTCTGGTGTGACCGCAACCGACCACATCAGGGCAATTTTGGCCGTTACGTCGCTTGCAAAATTAGCATTTACCACAGCCTTCGGTGAAGAGATCTACGTCCGCTGCGCTGGCGATCCGGATATTCCAATGGAATTCTCCGATCTTTCAAAGCGCGCTGAAGCAGCAATCGGTTGGAGCGTCTTCGGCAATAAAGCTGTGGAGCCTTACATCTTAAGCGATCTCAAACAGCTTCACAGCCGGGTTGCTTCCGAAGGCTGGAATGATCAAACACCTGTGCCGCCGACGACATTGGGCAATCTTTGGCCCGAAGGCACGCCCGCCGGCTGGCCGCCACTCCAACTTTTTTTCCGCCCTCGAGCGCGGATTATCCGAACGATCGGTGATCGTTTGATAAGCGGTCCGGAAGCGGCTGTAATTGAACTGATCAAGAACAGCCACGACGCCGATGCATCCTTCGCACGTGTTACCTTTTGCCCTCCGCTTAAGAAGAATGAGGGGCTGATTCTTATCGAAGACGATGGTCATGGGATGACACTGGATGACATCGAGCAAAAGTGGATGGAGCCTGCAACCAGTGACAAGCGAGAACGCAAGTTTAGCCCCAATGGACGCCGATTGCTGGGCTCAAAGGGAATTGGCCGTTTTGCCGCCTCACGGCTAGGGCGCTATTTGGAGTTGGTGACGTCTGCACCCTTGAAGTCAAAAGAGATGAAGGGTGTGGAAGCTGGCGCCATCCCCATAATGCAGACTACTCGCATCCCCCGACTCGATTGGGATGCGTTTGAGGATGCCAAGTACCTTGAAGAGATACACTTTCCAGTTGAGTCGCTTGCGCCTGCTCCTCGCTCAGGAACCCTCCTCAAGGTGTCTGCGCTACGAGACGATTGGTCGGAACAACGACTGCAAAAGCTTCACGAGGAATTGCGTCGATTGATCTCTCCAATTCAGCGTCCCGATATGGCCCCATTCAAGATATTCCTAGATTTGTCGCATTGTAACGTTGAGACTTGTGGTTTCGATGGTTCAGCCATATTGAATTCGGGCTCTTCCGGAAATCAATCGAGAGAACACGCCAACTACGAACGGCATGAGGTCCAAGCTTTTCCAATCCTAGATGCCTGTGACTATGCGGTTGAGGGGGTCTTTGATCAAACTGGAACGTTTGATGGAACGATGACCATCCAGCGGGCCGGTTTGGAGCCGGAGCGAATTCAAATGCAAGTTCCGATTCCGCGGGATAGCGCGGAGGACATTTGTGGAATTGTTTTGGTTCGGCTGTATATTTTTGATCGAGAGGCGGCCGCTGTTCGCAGAATCGCCGAGAAGGCTGGCTTTGGCGCCATCGGTGTTCGAGAAGCGCGTAAACTTCTCGACAGTGTCTGTGGTGTTGCCATCTACCGGGAGGGATTTCGGATTCGTCCCTACGGGGACGGCGAGAATGATTGGCTTATGCTGGACGCCAAGCGCGTACAGAATCCGACTATTAAAATTGGGCGGAACCAAATTGCGGGCATTGTCACTGTCGATGATGAAGAGTCCTCTCACCTGGTTGAGCGCAGCAGTCGTGAGGGACTCGAAGAAAACGGCAGTTTTCGGCGCCTCCAGACACTTATCTCGGCGCTGCTTGCCGAAGTTGTCGAGCCACGGCGCCGCCAGTTCCGCATCAGTGCCGGCCTCGAGGCGCGAGAAGAGGCGACCTTTCACGATATTTATCGCAGAGTTCAAATGGGGTGGTCAAAGCTCCTTCTGGCTAAGATCCCCGAGATTGATCGTGCGGAAGTTGAAGATCTGATCACCAAAGAATCTGACCGCCTGACGGCATATCTCAAGCGTCTTGAGGACAGACAGGCGCAATTGGAGGCTAAAGTCACACTTGGCCTCATTATTGGTGAAGTTATGCACCAGGGTAATACACCTCTGTCATTCCTTGAAACCGAGACCACTCGGCTGGTGCGCTGGTGGCCTCGTTTGCTCGAAGTGTCATCAGAAGCGCAGGAGGACCGCTTGGAAGTGCCGCGAATTCTAAATGGGATGAATTCAAGCAACGAGAAACTGAGAACTCTTTTCAATGCGTTGAGTCCACTTTCCGGTGCGAGGCGAGGATCACCAAAACCATATGGCGCACGGGCAGTGATCGTTCAGACACAATACCTTTTTCAGACGCGTATGGAGAATCTTGGTATTTCGTTCACAATCTCATCCGACGAGAATGGTCCGAAGGCTTTCGGCTACCCTGATGATCTTGCCACAGCTGTGACGAATCTCATCGATAATGCGATCTATTGGCTGGAACGCCACAATATCCAGAAGCCTGCGATAAGGATTTCAATTGAGTCCGAGTCCGATCGGTTAATTATCAAGGTGGCTGATAACGGTCCTGGCATACCTGCGGAGTTCGCAGAGCAAGTCTTCGACGTCGGTTTTACTCTCAAACCACACGGCACTGGTTTGGGGCTAAGCATCGCCAAGGAGGCCATTGCACGAAGCAACGGTGAACTGCAATTGCTGGCGTCCACGGGTGGCGCAGTCTTCCAAATCTCTTTGCCTAACGAACAAACGAGTTCCAAGCAGGACGGCGGCGCAGTCTGAGAACATAGATTTCGGAAATCTTATGCAAACGCGTGTAATTCTCATTGCCGAAGACGATGCCCAGGCAATCCTCTCTTGGGAAGAGGATATCCGGGAGTTCAACCGGGACGCCACCCGCCTCATCCAATACGTTGCTAAATTCGCGAAAAGCAAGCGCTCAGCCATTAGTATTCTGGATCGAGTGCGCGTCAATTGTGCGGCAATTGACCTTCGATTACCAGATGACGATGGGAATCCTGGAGGCCATGATACTGACCCTATTGGAAACGATGTCCTTGAGCGAATACTATTAGAGGTGGGCGTGCCAGCTGTGGTGTACAGTGGGTATACTCAAGAAGTAAGTGAACTTGTGGCGATTTCCCGAATTCGGGTAATCGGAAAAAGGGGTGGAGGCGCGATGGAGGCTCTTCGCTGGTTGGCAGAGCATGAGAGCCTGATGTCTGCAATGGAAGTAACCCGCAGGCGGATCGCGCAGGAATCGGCCAAGATCTTCAACCAGTCAATCTGGCCCCGGTGGGAGGACGCTTGGAAACGGATGGATGGCCATGACGTTCTGGCTGGTGTGATCACGCGCCAAATAGTTTCCCATGTTTCCGAGCAGCTAAGTCTCCCTCCCAACTACTATCATCCAGAAGAATTTTACGTGGTGCCGCCTCTCACGTCCGACCGCTTAGATACTGGAGACTTGGTGAAGGCAAACGATCTTATCTGCGTTGTCGTGACTCCGCGCTGCAATATGGCGCGAGACTCATATCCGAACCATCTTATGCTCGCCGTCTGCAAACCGATGGAGGATATCTGGACAGCCATGCGCATTCGCTTCAACGGCGACGAGAAGAAACAGGCGGCTGCCACTAAGGACCTGCATTTGTATGCGTCTCAAGGGCACTCGACGGGCACACACTTTCTACCACCCTGTGGCGGGAAAGGTCCATGGTTAGTCGATTTTAAGGAAGTCATGACAGTCTCCTCTTCACAGGCAGCCGCGCTGCTGGAGACTAGGTTCGCTTCCATCGCGCCGCAGTTTATTCCCAACCTTGTTCAACGCTATGCGGCGTACTTGGGCCGAATTGGCCAGCCCGATTTGGACTGCGACGTTCTGCGTGCGCAAATATGCAAATGATAGTGCGCGGAGAGGATTCAAAAGTTGTGGGAGGTGGATTGATGGGACAAAGACAAGCAAGACAAGTAGATGATCTCGCCGGTGTATGCGTGCTGATCCTCTCTGGTGACCATGCGGGTCAGGAAGGCGTCTGCGTCGGCAAATCCACTGACGGCAATCGCTGGGCGATTTCACCCGATGGCACTGATGAGATTCTACAACTGGAGTTTGAGAAGGAGTTTGGCCTCTTGATGGATCTGTCCGTTGATCCGGAGAAGAACTGACTTTTCCCATTTGGAACGCATCTTCACCAGTGTCGTGTTACACTTCGTGAAATCCAAACTTAAGAACATTGTCGGCCAGCGAGTTCGAAAGGCCCGCGCGAGATCGAAGCCACCATTGACGCAGAAGGAGTTGTCCACGCGCGTCGTCAAGTGCGGCGCCGACATCGACCGCGCCGGGATCGCCAAAATCGAAACGGGGATTCGTCGTGTCTACGACTTCGAGTTGCTCGCATTGGCAAAGGCCTTGGGTGTCACCGTAAACGCCCTGCTGAGGCACTCCAGAAGCCTGTGATCAGTTCTGGCTAGCCTGTGCTCGCGTGTTTGGCCTCCGAGGGCGGCAGATTGCCGCCGGTCAGATATCTGCTGTGCTGCCCCTCGTCTTATCGCTGAAGAAAGTCTGCCACTCCGCGTTCACGTAACTCTCTGGCAAGTTGCTCCACAAGCCTACGCCCCACATTTCGAAATCGAAAGAAGTCTCTTGCGCGTAGTTTCCTCAAATTCTCCGTGGTTAGCCATTTAAGAAAATCTTGTTCTTGCTGCTCCATGCGCTCGTTGAGAGCCCGGCCCGACAGTCCTCGAAAATCCTGCGCCCCTTGAATGCGTATACTAAAGTAGGTGCGCAACAGCCCCAATGATGGCTGCGTAAGCCATTGTTGCCAGCGTTCCGTCCGCCCCCGAGAAGGCGGATGCGGCTTGGCGGCACGGTCTTGAGCCGCCGCCTCAAGTGCGCCCTTCGTTTGATAATCCGTGACCAGACTCTCTTTGTGATGCTGAACGTCGGACTGCATGTCGGTGATGAATGGGGACGGATGCGCCTCATAAAGCAGGTAAACCTGATCCCGGGCGCGGGTCATCGCCACATACAACCGTAGCGCGTCGCGCCAGACTTCATCCTTATGAACACCCACCGCGGGGAACTTGCCCTGCTCGCAACCAACGATGATGACCAAGTTGAACTCGAAGCCCTTCAGGTCGTGGAGCGTACTGACGACCATAGTATCTGGCTTCTTGATGTAGTCGCCTGACAGAATTTCGGCTGACACATCTAACGGGGCGTTCCAGAGGATCTCTTTCGTAGAAATGCTCTCTGGTGTTGCCGTGGCGATGCAGATCGTCCATGCCTGCGTGTTCGCATTCTTCATGCACTGCTTGGCGATTTCCCACGCCTTCTTGATCTGTTTGTCTGTTTTGAGAGCAATGGGGGTTGTCGTCTCACGCACCGCCAGTTCAGGTTCAAGAGCCTCTATTTCCTCGCCAAGTTTCCGAGCGATATCGGCGTACCGGTTGGCGAGAGCACTGGCCGCCTTCAGAATCTGCCGGCTGTTGCGATAGTTCTTACAGATCTGCACGTGCCAAGCGCTCCCGCGATCCAAACTCGCGTCAGTCAGTTTCAATCGCTTCACCATAATCTTCTGGACGGGATCGCCAGTCACAAACAACCCATTCTCCGCAGTAGGGGCGAGATGTCGGATCAAGCGCAAGTCCAGCGACGAAAAATCCTGAAACTCATCGACCAGCACACAGCGGAAGCGTTTTTCTGGAGGCAATTCTCGGATGTCCCGCCAAAGCGGGAGCAGGGCTTGTGTCAGTTCCAGGACATCCAACATGCCCCCCGCAAGCATGTATTCTTCGTAGAACAGCAACAACCGCAAGATGTCTTGCCGCTGTCGGGACTGCAGTGGAATGGATCGTCCCGCACGGTCGAAACTAATGTAACCCTCCGTTCGCTCTGGCGCCGCCATTGCGCTGCGGATCAAAGTGAACTCCTCGCGCAAGTAACGGGAAGCGTCAATGCGGTATTCCTCCAGATACTTAACGATGTCATTTCGCCTGTTCCGCAGATCGGAATGTTGCTGGTCGTAGAAATCGCCCCATGTATCCTCAAGCGTTTCTCCGCTGCGATGATCGATTTCGCGAGCAAGATTCTGGCGATCCACCTGCCGCACTACGCGCCGCATATCCAAACTATCGGTAGCCAGTTCGGATAGTTGATCTAGATACTTGTCCGGCCCAAGTTCGTGCAGAAGGACGCGGAAGTAATCGTAGAACGCAAGAACGTGGATATTCTTGTCCTCACCGTCGAGGCAAAGTTGCTTGACCAGATTGTGCAGTAGGTGCGCTAGGGAGCGATTCAGTGTCAGAATCCCGATGCGTTCTCCCGGATATTTTCGCGCAAGGTATCGCGCACGATGAATAAGGATGCAGGTTTTGCCGCTGCCTGATACCCCGGTCAATACCACGGGCTTTTCATAGTCGGTCTCCGCTACCTCTTTCTGGTCGGCGTGGAGGAGCAGCATCCACTCTTGAAACCGTTTTGGGTCGAGCAGAATATCTTTTTCATTCTCGGTTAGCTCGCTCCAGACGAGTATCTGGTCGGAGTTGGCGAGCGCGGTCACAGACTCGGCTGCTAACGCCGGAGCCTCTGCAACCGGAGCTGCTTCGCCATTGCGCAGCCTCAACCTCGTCTCAGCAGCCGCTACGTCACCGGCCCGAACGAGGTTGATAATATCAAACAGAAATGAGCGTAGGTCCTCGTCGCTGATTGTCTCAAGGACCTCCATGGTTTCCTCCTCGCTCGTTTCCTCCGTCAACGCAGAAAGATGTTTTCGGATCAGCTTTTGGGGGACGAGGCTTTCCATCTCCAACCCGGGCACACGGCTCAGCAAGGGTAGCTTTTCGGAAGTGAACGTAGCCGGCTGGAGGTTCTCGGCGACCGGCGGGTTGCCTACGGCTGTCACGTTGATGCGGCCCGTTGCGCCATCAACCGTCAGGGTCAGCCCCTCGTTTGCGGCGATCCATTGGGCAACCTCTTCCTGATCTCCTAGAAACCACGGGTAGAGACTGTCTTCCAACGCAAACGCCACTAACTGGCAGAACTGGTTGATCGTGTAGATGGTGCTGTTCGGGATGCGTTGCTGTCTCTCACACGGCAACGTGGCAAAGGCGTTCACTCCCCGACCCGCTTCGTTGAGCATCGCCAAGACTTGCACCGCGCCTTGACACCTCGGCCCGCCGGCAGCGCGCATTCGCGCTTGGCATTCGCGGAATCGGGAGTCACGGTGGTAGATGATGCGGAAACGCAGTTTGGCGGGTTGCGCATCGGGCGGAACGAATGTCGCCGGCTGCGGCGCGGACCCCACGTACTGGTGCTGCGGCCCCAATTCCAGACTACGCACGATGCCGGCCAACTCTTCCGGCGAGAATTGGAGTTCCCGGCTGTGTAGTGCCGCCAACCGTTGCGCGACAGTGCGCTGGTCGCAGATGTGAAACCAACGTCCGATGCTAGGCGGAAGCTGCTCGTCGAAATGTATATCTTTCCCAAACAATACCAGTCCCGAAATGTGATACCAATTCACTTCCCGCTGCTCGCGTAAGAACTGGCTCTGTCGCCTCCTCAGATAATCCATCAGAGTGAACTTATACCGCCGTGTCTGTTGAAACGGGTTGCCGTCACCCCCGCCTTGGACGACCACTTCGTCCGCGAACCATTCAAAGTTCTCTGAAAAATGGATCATTCCCCCGTAATTCTTCAGCTCGATGACGCAGACGGCGTCCGGTTTTAGAAGGATTGCGTCCAGTCCAACGCCATCAAATGTCATGTTTCCAATAAGCACGTGGGGTTCAAGTCTCTTCGTGCAGACGGTTTCCAGTGACCGCGCCAGCACGTCGAACATCAGGTTCTCGTGATTGTGGCTGAATCCAGCAGGGAGATAGGCTTCAAAGGGCATGTCGCGCTTTCCAATGGTCAGTTCAAATTCATCCTCGCAACAGTTCGGGCAGGTCGTGGAATGAGTAGTTGCCCAAAATTCGCAAGACCTGACGGGTGACGCCGGGCGACAATTCGCGCCGGTCTCCCGGCAGTATTATCGTCGGCGCGTCTGGCTTTTTCAATTTTACATGCGAGCCTTTGCCGCCTTGCACCACTTGCCAGCCGAGCTCGCACCAGAAGGCCAATCATTTCCCGCGTTGAGCATGTCTTTGCCGGCAGAACCGCCGACCCCACAATCGCCTCTGCAAGAGCATCCCCTTCCTGCCCACGGCGAACCGGCGGAAACAACCGATCCCAATCCACTGCTAGCGCCTGCTCCTTCGGGTTTACTGCCGGCCACGGCGAGCCATCGGACTGCAGAACACCCTCATGATCCAGAAACGCCACCACCTTTTCCACGAGTTTGCTCAAGGGGTCATCTCCTATTCTAGAGCGGGATCTCGTAAACGCATTTTGGACAGCGAATGGTCTGCTCAGACATGCTCACGGTCCTCGTCTTGTCACGTGCATCCCTAGCCTCGCAACGCCTCAACCTCTACCAGAACTGCTGCGCGCTGTCAGTCAGGAAAGCCCTGACAGGCATCCGTCACCGGTCAGCCAGCCCGGGATTGGGCTGCTTCGCAGAAAGGGCTCTGACTCCCAGATCACAAGATAGGGTGTTGCGACCACACATGCTGGTGTCAACAATAGCGAACGCAAACCGGGCGTCGTGAAGTCGATGGGCGGATTTGAAGCGCGGCGCAGGCTTGCTGTCAGACTTGTCGATAGTCAATCGTGAGCTTGCCCCCACCGGCACTCGTTGGCATACTCGGAGCCATGCCAACGCTGGAGTTGAAACCGACGCACAAGGCTGTCGTTGCTTACTACGAAGCTCTTGCCAAATTCGAAAAACTCGGTGTCAAACACGAAGGCGCTGTGTCTTCGGCTTTCGAAGACCTACTCGTACACTGTGCGCGGCTGGCCGACCGCGTTCTGATTCCCAAATACGCACTCAAACGTAAGGGCGTAAAAACGATCTTCCCGGATGCCGCCGTTGTGGACTCTCTCAGCCAAGTTCTCCGTTATGGCCTGTGGGAAGCGAAGGACACCGACGACGACCTTGAAAAGGAAATCAAAGCGAAGTTCAAGGCCGGATACCCGCGCGACAACATCCTCTTTCAAGAGCCTCGGCGCGCCATTCTTTATCAAGACAAAGAACGCCTCTTCGTTGCCGACCTCACGAAGCCCGACGACCTCGTCCACATTCTTGATCTCTTCTTCGCGTGGCGGCCACAAGCATTTGACGTTTGGGAGAAGGCCATTGAGGAATTTAAGGTTCGTATGCCGGAACTGGGTGCTAGTTTCGGCAAACTCGTTCACAAAGAACGTGAGACAAATCCGAAGTACGAAACGGCCTTTGGGGAATTCCTTCTTCTCTGCCGCGCCTCGCTGAATCCAAGTCTTGCCGAAAGCGCGGTCGAGGAGATGATTATTCAGCACCTTCTTACCGAGCGTATCTTTCGGAGGATTTTTAACATCGGCGATTTCATGGAGCGTAATGTCATCGCCGTTGAGATTGAGAAGGTCATCAAGGCACTTGCAGCCCGCAAATTCACACGCGATGATTTCACCAAGCCTCTCGACCATTTCTACAAAGCAATTGAGCAGGCTGCCGAAACAATCACGGACTTCGGTGAGAAACAGAAATTCCTCAACACCGTTTACGAGCGCTTCTTCCAAGGCTTCTGCGTGAAGGTGGCCGACACCCACGGCATCGTGTACACGCCACAACAGCTCGTGGATTTCATGGTCGCCAGCGTCGAGCAGGTACTGAAAAGCGAATTCACAACCTCGCTGGCCGACCAGAACGTCCACATCCTCGACCCGTTTACCGGCACCGGCAATTTCATCGTCAACATCATGCAGCGGATTCCGAAGAGCGCGCTACCGTACAAATATCGGGACGAGCTGCACTGCAACGAAGTGATGCTGTTGCCGTATTACGTCGCCTCGATGAATCTTGAGCACGCGTTCTACGAGGCCACTGGCCGGTACGAGCCGTTCCCCGGTATTTGCCTCGTGGATACCTTCGAAACTGCCGAGAAAGAGCAACGCGAGTTTGACATCTTTAATGAGGCAAACACCGAACGGGTCAAGCGTCAGAAGAAAGCTCCTATCCGAGTGATTATCGGCAATCCTCCCTACAACGCGTGGCAACAGGATGAAAACGACAATAACAAGAACCGTAAATATCCTGAATTGGATCGCCGTATCCGCGTCACATACTCAGATGACTCTGACGCTACCCTCAAGAGCACAATGGGGGACCCCTATATAAGAGCCTTTCGTTGGGCTTCCGACCGCATTGGTGAAAGCGGAATCGTCTGTTTCGTTACTAATAATGGATTTCTCGAAGGGATCGCGGGAGATGGGATACGCAAGCACCTCGCCAAGGATTTCGATCTGATATACCACCTAGACCTGAAGGGAAACGCTCGCACGACGGCTGAAAGGCGACGCAAAGAGGGCGGCAATGTCTTTTCCGACAAAGTTCGGGTCGGGATTGGAATTAGCCTACTCGTGCGGAAACAAGCTGAGCGCAAGACATCGAGGATCAAGCTGTTTCGAGTTGCTGATTACATGAAAGCCGGTCCCAAGCAAGACCTACTGGTGAAACATGAGACGGTCGAGAAAGTGCGCTGGACGATTGTTCATCCTGACAAGCACAACAATTGGATTACCGAGGGGCTACAAGCAGACTTTGATACCTTTCTGCCAATCGGAAGCAAGGATGCCAAACACAGTAGGCACGCTGCTACTGTTTTCCGCACTTACAGCAACGGTGTTAAGTCCAATGACGACGAATCTCTTTATGATTTCGACGATCGAAAACTAACGGCCAGAGCCAAGTGCATGGCGGAAGCGTACTCCGGCGAACAGGCTCGCTGGGAGAAAGCCGGTTCTCCTAAAAATGTAGATAGGTTCATCAAGGTTGACGCGAATGTTTTGAAGTGGATTCGGCGCACGAAGAAAAGCCTGGCGCGCGGAATCGAAGTGGAGTTCGACAAATCCAAGATTCGCAATGCAATCTACCGTCCGTATTCAAAGCGATTTGTTTACATGGAAAGAGTCTTCAATGAAGACGTTTATCAATTCCCAGAAATATTCCCAACAGAAGCGACAGAGAAAGAGAACCGGGTCATCTGCACAGTGACAGAGAAGCAAATTCCGTTTTCAGCGCAGATGACCAACTGTATTCCCGCCCATCATTATGGAGGACGCCAAGTCCAGTGCTTTCCACTGTACACGTACAGCGAAGACGGCAAGCATCGGCGGGACAACATTCCGCTGTCGGCGCTGGTGCATTTCCAAAACCACTATGAAGACGACGCGATTACGCGGGCAGATATTTTTCATTACGTGTACGCACTGCTACATCATCCCGACTATCGCGCCCGGTATGCTGAGAACCTCAAGCGGGAGTTACCGCGCGTCCCTCTGGCCGGGAAAGCCGACGAGTTCCACGCGTTCGCTAAAGCTGGCAAGAGGTTGGCTGAATTGCATGTGAACTACGAAGAGCAGAAAGAGTATCCACTCAAGCACGTCGAAAACCGGGAGGTGAAGCTCGACTGGCGCGTGGAGGCGATGAAATTGAACAAGGACCGCGACGCCATCTCTTACAACGACTTCCTCACGCTGGTCGGTGTTCCTCCAGAGGTCTTTGAGTACCGGCTCGGCAATCGCTCCGCGCTGGAATGGGTGATTGACCAATATCGCGTTCAGAAGGACGAACACGACAACATCACCAGCGACCCGAACCGCAAAGACGACGAAGAATACATCGTGCGCCTTGTCGGCCAGGTGATTACGGTCAGCTTGGAAACAGTTAAGACAGTCAAAGCGCTACCACGAATTGAATAGTGAAAGGATGAGTTCACTTTAGGTGACGATTGCCCGACGATTCCTCACCCGGTGGAGCGTGGCGAATCGGGCGATTCCGCCTGAACCTCAGTCGATTCTCAGTCGTTGGTAGTGGTTGTGAATTTGACGATCACGGGAAATCACCTAGTGATTCCAATTGGCTGGGATCGACGTTGCGAACCAGTCGCTTTTATCCTTCCGCTGTTCGTTCGATCAACTTCAGTTCTCGTTGCAGTTCCGTCTTCAACTCGGCCTCGGTGGGTAGGTGGAGCTTGTAGCGGCTGGCGAATATCTTCTGCTGCTGGTCCGGGCCGAGCGTGTATCGCACCACCGCATCGTTTTTGTCTGTACACAGGATCAATCCCAACGCGGGATTATCACCCGCCGTTCGCCGTTCCTGGTCGAAATAATTCACGTACAACTGAAGCTGGCCAAGGTCCTGATGCGTCAGTTTCCCAATTTTCAGATCAATCAGGAGATAGCATTTCAGTATGGTGTGGTAGAAAACGAGGTCGATGTAGAAATGATCGCCGTCGACGGTCAGACGTTCCTGCCGTGAAACAAAGGCGAACCCCGTTCCCATTTCCAGCAGAAACGCCTGCAAGTGGTTGATCAACGCCTCTTCCAACTCCGATTCCACCAGACGGGATGATTCTGGCAGTCCGAGAAACTCGATAACGACCGGGTCTTTGAAAACATCCGTTGCCTGCTGGACCTCGTGTCCTTTCGTGGCCAGTTTTATCAGGCCGGCCTTGTCCTTACTCTTGGCCAGTCGTTCAAACAGCAAGCTGTTGATTTGCCGTTCCAGTTCCCGGGCCGACCAGTTGTTGTGAATGGCTTCGATTTCGTAGAACGCGCGCACGTCCGGCTGGCGGACGCGCAACAAGGTGCGGTAGTGCGTCCATGACAAATTCGGATGCAATTGGCCAGTCTGCCAAGATTCCGCACTCACCGCGTGCGAAATTGGGGAAACTATTTCCGAGGTGTCTTCTGTAGATTTCCGACGCAGCAAGTCGGATTTGCCATGTAACGCGTGGTGAACCTGGGATTGCGCACGCAGTGCGTTCGTAATCTTCACTAAGTTTGGATATTCCAAATAGAACTGCCGAAAAGTCTCCAAGTTCCGAACGGTAAAGCCTCTGCCGAAATCAGCTTGGAGACGTATGGACAAATCCTGAATGATCCTTTCCCCATACCCTGCCCTACGCTTCCCTCGCTGTTCTTCAACCACGATCTCTCGGCCAATCAACCAGTTGGCGTAGACTTGGGTAGTGTTAACCGTCCGTGCCACCCCAACACGCGCGGATTCCAGAATTTGCCTAATACGCTTGTAAAGTTTCGAGGTCGTGTCCATCCCATTCATCGGCGCAATTTTCGGCTTGTGTGCATCATAACCATCGTCTCCTGAACCACCGCGAGACCCTGCCATTCGGTTCGATAGGCGGCAAGACGGTGCGCTTGAAGCCACGTTCGCAATGGACCAGAACGGCAGTGTGTTTCGGTAGTGCGCGGAGAACGTGGGTCTTGATCTTGTGTTCTTCATGTTCGGCGTAACTGCGGTTGGATTGGCCGGCTGAGACGCCCCATGTTTTCTTGACGACCCGCTTCTTGCCAAGGAAATCGGCGCTGTCCAGTGCGCCTTCCTCGTCAGCGGCTTTGAAAATGATCCGATTGCGAAGATTGAGCACCAGCACTTTCGCCTTTTCCTTCCCAAGCGCCGGCAGGAACGATGTGGATGATTGCGCGGCGGCAACGACTGCGGCGTTGGCCTCGCGGATCACGTCAATGGAATTGTAATCGCTCATGCCGTCCTCGTTTGAGGTCATGAATCGTTGGGCTTCGTCAGCCCACAAGATCAATAGATTGTCGTCCTGACGCTTTTCCTTCGGCCGGTCAAAGCGGCGTAAGACGTGTGTGTAGAACAGCATCTTCAGGAACGTGTTCACGTACCGACGTTCGGTTTGGAACTTCTGGGGCATGGCGACGCAGATGATCTTGCCTCGGTCGATGTCACTGAACTCGAAGGTGTTGTTGCCGGGACAAAAGACCTGCGCGATATCCGGCGTCAGAAAATTATGCAAATAGTTGGCGATGGTTTCCTTCACGCCGCCCATTTGCTCAGGCGGTTGGGTGAGGTAGCGGTGCTGCAGGTGCCCCACAAGCGCGCGGCGGCGTTCGGTCGGATAACCTTCCGACAACTCCTCTAGTGCGTCCTCCAATTCCTCCTCGTTCAGCAATAGCTCGTGGGCATTCTCCAAGGTCACGTCGGCCTGAACTTCGTACAGCGCCTCCAATGCGTGCGCGATGTGTGTCTGTGCCTGGCTCTTAAAGAATCCCTTGTCGCCCTGTTGACCGAGGCTGGTGGCGGTATCGACGACGAATTTGGCGAACGTGCTGAACGGGATGCCGGCGTCGGACGTGAGATTGTAGGTGTGCTTTGGTTTCCAACTGAGTGGGGCGTTGTCGGGTCTGACCTGGAGCAGGATCAAATCGTTTTGCCGGTTGAAATGTCGGGCCATCTCCGAGAGCGTTTCCCAATAGATGCCTTTGTCATCAATGCACAGGCCGCCCCAGCGCGGCTCATTTTGGAATACCTGGTACAGCAACGGGGTGATTCCGGAGCGGGTTTTCCCCGAGCCGGTGTCGCCGGTAATCAACCAGCCGCGACAGAAATCTTCCCGCGTCCACGTCAGCCCCTTCAATCGCACGATCGGACGATGGCTCGTGCGAAGAGAAGTGGCCGCTGCGTAGCCGCCAATAAGGCCGAACGTCCCGGCCAACACCCACGAGAGCGGCGGGGCTTGGCTCATGAGAAAGTACGCACTGGCGGCAAGAGACGAACCGGCGGTTGTGAATCCGAGATATCGCGCGTTGCTCACAACACAAACCTCCCGATCAGGATGCCTGCGAACAGCGCCAGCGCGGCGGTGAATACCAACGCGAACATCGGGAAACGGTTCAGGTCGCTGCGGATCTTCGGCACCGCCCGCACCTCCTCGATGATCTCGGCGGCTCGGCCTGTGAAGTCGCCGCATAGCCGCTCCAACTGTTCCATCGTACTGCGGAAGTCTTCAAACGACGGGGGTTTCGGCCCGTTAAGCTGGGCGTGTGTGAAGTAGATTTCCCACAATTCCACAGCGGCTAGCATCGGATCGGCGTCCTTAACATTGTGTTTCTTCTGCCATTCCAGAATGGCGTTCCTGAGTGCCTGTTTTGGGTCGTCGTCGCTCATGCGTCACCCGGCAAAATAATCTGACGCACAGTGTCGATTTGTTCGTGAAACTGCCGTTGCCAGTTCTTGAGCCGCTGTCGATCCATGAGGGAGAATATCTGGTGCTGAATCCCCTGCCCGACCGGCAGATTCTCCTGCTGCAGCAACGCGACCAACCAGTCATGGAGTTTGGGCATGGTCATTTCCTTGGCGGCGAGTTCTTCCAGCAATCGCTTCCGCGTTTCGCTGGCATCGTAGATGGCAGACTGTTCCGTGAGGGCGCGGTTTTTGACCACCAGATACCGGCACCGGCGGTCAAATGCGTTCGAGATGATCCGGGCCTGTTCCACGCTGTCGAGATCGTGATTGATCGGCGATACAACCGTCAGAACTGCGTTCATACTTTTAAGGACATCGAAGACGGCTAACTCGGCGAAGTAGGCCAAGAACAGGTCCGTCGACGCGGCCCGGCAATCCACCACCACCAGCGGCACGGTTTCGACAGCGGCAACGAGTTCGTCGAGTTCTCGTGCGTTCGCCAGATTCACGAATCGAGCCTCCGGGTGGAATCGCTTCAGGGTCGAGTTCTCATTGTCGGTGTCAATCGCCGTATGGTGGATCTGATGGTCCTTGAGGTACTGGACGAAATTGACGGCAAAGAAACTTTTCCCGACGCCGCCCTTACCGTTCAGAATCAGGTTTAGCTGCTTTTGCATGGCTAGATGGTCCGGGGGTTGGCGACGCGCGGTCCGCCGGTGCTCACGGGCGGGACGGAAGAGCGCTGTGGTTGAGATGGCGAGTGTCGGGAAGCAGGACCGCGCTGCTTCCGTGGATGGGATGGGCGCAGCACGGCCCGGCAAAACCGCGCGACAGTCGTGCGCGAAACCGGCACATCGGCGGCACGGAGAATGTCCGTGATGGCCTGGTACGATGCGCCCCTGCGCCGAAGCTCGGCAATTCCCGGCTTGAGCGCGAGAAGCTTCTGCCACTTCCGTGGCACAGTCGGGGCATAGGCCCGCACGGCCTCGGCGAATCGGTGGTTCGTCTGATCAGACATAGACGGTTCATTCATTGGTACAGGTGATTGTCATCCCGGAGGCACAGAACGTTCTAACGGGAGTTAGAGGTCGCGCGTCTTTTGTTTTCATGCGCTCCAGTAAAGCGCATCCGGCAGAAAATGTTGTTCCCAAATGGGAACAAGTTTCGCGGTGGCAAGTGATAGAACCCCTCGCATGCTATCGCCGAAAACGAAATACAGCCTCATAAACGCCAAGCAGTACTTTGAAGAACACCTCTGCGCTGGCGATTATTACAGCGAAAGCGAACGCGTCCTAGGGCAATGGTTGGGAAACGGCGCTGAGCTTCTGGGATTGTCGGGGCGGGTAGGCCAAGAGGAATTCCTTCGCCTGTGCGACAATCTCCACCCGCAGACCGGGGAACGATTGACACAACGACTCAAGACCACCCGCACGGTTGTCGATGAAACCGGTCGGGCCTATGAAGTGGCCAATCGGCGAATCTTCTTTGATTTCACCTTCTCACCACCCAAATCGGTGTCGATTGCGGCCTTGGTTGGTAATGACCCGCGCATTGTGGACGCCCACAACCGTGGCGTGGAAGCGGCATTGCGGGAGCTGGAGCAGTTCGCGGGAACGCGGGTGCATGCGGGAGAACGAATGACCGACCGCACCACCGGGAACATTGTTTGTGCCATCTTCCGGCACGACACGTCGCGGGCGCTTGATCCGCATCTGCACAGCCACTGCATCGTGTTCAACGCCACGCACGACCCCGTCGAAGGCCGTTGGAAAGCCTTGCAGAATTTCGAGATGCTGCGGGCGCGCAAATACGTGGAGAATGTCTATTACCACGAGTTGGCGCGTGATCTGAAACAATGGGGTTACAACATCGTCAACCATCCGCGCGGCGACTTTGATATTCAGGGTGTTTCCCCAGAATTGTGCGAACGGTTCTCCAAACGACATCAGGAAATCGATCAGAAGACCCGCGAGCTCTTGGCACAGAATCCCGAACTGGCTGGTGGCAACGTTGCCCAGATCCGCGAGAACGTGGCTCAGAAGAACCGAGCGCGGAAACTCAAGAACGTTCCACAGGCAAAGCTCCAGGCACTTTGGGGGAGCCAGGTTACCGAAACTGAAAAAGCCGCGATCTCGGCGTTGACGCATAGTGCGCTGGTCAAGCCGGAGGAGTGGAAAGCGGCGGATGCACTGGCCGCCGTCACCTGGGCGGAGGAGCACTTGTTCGACCGTCGGTCCGTTGTTCTGGAGCACGAGTTATGGCGGCACGCCTTGGAGCACGCGCGCGGTCAGAACATCACGCTCACGGCTATTCGACAAGCCACGCGCGATCGGGATTACATCCGCGCCGACCGTGGCCCATTTCAAATCACGACCCGCGCGGCGTTGGAACGGGAATGGGACATCGTGTGCCTGGCCAGAAACGGGAGTGGTCGGTTCCGCCCGTTCAGCAATCACTTCTCGCCTTTCAACGTTGGTCTTGACCAGGACCAGCAGCGGGCGGCTGAGCATATCCTGGCATCGCGCGACTTCGTCACGCTATTTCGCGGCGGGGCCGGTACAGGAAAGAGCTTTACGCTGCGGGAGGTCAAGAAGGGTCTTCGGACAGCCGGGCATACTTTGCAAGTCCTCGCTCCACAACGACAGCAAGTCATTGACCTGGAACGAGACGGAATGACGGGAGCCCAAACGGTGAGCGAGTTTCTCACGAAGCAGGACATGCCTCGGGGTGCCGTCATCATGGTGGATGAGGCCGGTCAGATTGGCGCTAAACAGATGCAACGGCTGCTGCGTTTCGTGCGAGAAAACAATGGCCGTGTCATCCTCTCCGGTGACACGCGGCAGCATGGCGCCGTCGAGGCATCCGATGCACTTCGGGCCATTGAGAAATACTCCGGTCTACGAGCGGCAGAACTCCAAGAGATCCGACGGCAGGACCCCACCCGCGCCAGAACCAAAGCGGAGCAAGCACAGATCATCGAGTACAGGCAGGCGGTGAAGGAAGCTTCCGAAGGGAAGTTGGGGGATTCATTTCGCCGTTTGGATCGGCAGGGCGCAATTGTGGAGTGTGAGTCCATCAACCAACAGGAGCGGCTTGCGGAGACGTTCCTCGAATTAGCGGAAGGCAACCACTCGGTCGTGGTGGTTTCGCAAACGCGGTCGGAGATCCATCAGGTGAATGACCAGGTGCGCTCGGCCCTGAAATCGCGTGGGAGAATCGGCGCGAACGAGCAGGTAGTGGCGGCGCTTGAACCGGTCGATCTGACGGCAGCGCAGAAGCGGGATCGGCGTTTCTACGATGAGAACAGCGTGGTGCTCCTGAATCGTAACGCGGGCGGTTTCAGGAAAGGCCAAACGGCACGTCTCGTAGCCATCACGCAAACCGGGTTGGTACTGGAAGGCGGAGAGAGAATAAAGAGAGTACCGTTCAAATTCTTGGACCGGTTGACTGTTTGTCAGTCTTGCGAACTGGCGTTGAGTTCGGGCGACTGTCTGCAATTGAAAGGCAATGGCCGCACGCGGCAGGGCCGTCGTCTGGCCAACGGGGAACTGGTCACAGTGGACAGAGTCCTGAACGGTGGCCGCGTCAGGCTGCAAGATGGACGCATTCTCGAAAGCGATTACCGCCAATTCGTGCGGGGCTTTGCGATCACCTCGTATGCGTCGCAAGGCAAGACAGTCGATTACGTCCTGTTCTCCGATTCGACGATCAAGGCCGCGACCAACCAGCAGCAGTGGTATGTGACAATTTCGCGGGGGCGCAGGGGAATACGGGTTTTCACCAGCGACAAGGAGCAACTGCGGGAAAACATCTGCCGGTCCGGTGATCGCGAATTGGCCTTGGACATGGCTGGGGCGCTCCGGCAAGGGATGGACGTGAGCGTGAGTATGGACAAAGCACAAGGCATCGGACGATCGCCTTCGGTTTGAGGAAACCTATGAAACGAAGCCAAAGTAAAGACGCACCTTCGGATGACTCGCCGAAAGGGAATTCTCTCTCGTGGAACAGAGCCGGTCAGCCAAGGTGTCTGCGGGTAGAATTGGCTGACGGAACCTCTTATTTGTTTCCGTATCAACACCTAGCCCACGTGAAATTTGAGCCGGGAACCGACGAGACGATCAACATCACCATCTCTAGCCACGAGGTGAAGATCACGGGCAAGAACTTGCGAGAGTTGGCCTTGGCGTTTCAAAAGTTCACGATTGATTGGGTGAAGGAATTGCAGCCGGGACGCTTCGTTGCGGCTGCCAATGGCGAGGGCGTCCATATCGCCAGCATCGCAGTCACCAAAATTCAAGCGCCGCAATGACTAGGTCTATCGTGAATGATACGGGTGGGAACTTTGTCCTTTTTTGGCTTGTAATCTATGCCCTCCAGTCCTTATAATTACTGCCTTGGATGTCAGGGTGGGAGAAAGGGTTGTGGTATGCGACCCGAAGACCCAGCGAAGTTTGAAGCGCCGCGCAAGCGGCAAGTGTTGGTGGTGGATGATCATCCCAGTGTGCGGATGTCGTTGCGATTCCTGATCAATGGCGAGCCGGATATGGTTGTGTGCGGCGAGGCTGAGGATGCGCAACCCGCGATGGCCATGATCGAGCAATTATGCCCGGACATCATGATCGTCGACATTGCGCTGAAGGCGTCACACGGATTGGACCTGATCCGCGATGTGAACATTCGGTATCCGAGCATGCCTGTGTTTGTTCATTCCGCCCACAACGAGGAGTTGTATGCGCCATTGTGTTTCCATTGCGGGGCGCGGGGGTATATGAACAAGGGCGAAGATATCCAGACGGTCGTACACGCCATCCGTACCGTGTTGGATGGGGGCATCTACTTGAGCGCTCACATGCTCAAATGGTTTACCAAGTGCTCGTTGGATCGCGAAACCGTGGACATGCGTCACCCGCTTGGCAGTCTCAGCCCGCGTGAATTGCAGGTCTTCGAAATGTTGGGGCGCGGACTGGACATCAAGGAGATCGCCGACCAATTGACGTTGGATCACAAAACGGTGGAGATGTACCGCCAGCGTATCAGGGCCAAGCTCAATGTGGGCTCGTCCCAAGCCGTTCATCGGGTCGCAGTATTATGGACCAATTCAGCAGCCACAACGACCGAATTGGTCTCCGGCTGATGGCCTGAAGCAACCTGATCGATCACCGTCTGTCCGCATGGCCATACCCCGACGGGGTCGGTTGCCCCCTAGCAACCATCATCGGACTACTTCCTTTTACCTACACGAGAATCTTCCTTTCTCCGTCATGACGAATTTCGCGCGGCGGGTTAAAAAAGCGCGCGATGGCCACTTCGTTGTGCATTGCTGGCGGTGCGGCGCTATGGAGCCCGATTATCTCCGTGGTGGCGGGGATATCCGGCCCATTGGGGATTGAGGTCTTCTTTCGTCTAATCACGCAGCCACTTCGGTGGGAAGTCACCCAGTCATCCCACATGCCCCTTTGTCACGCTGGGCGAAGGGGGAGCGGATGAAGTGCCAGAACATGATCGGTCCGCAAGTGAGAAGGTTGCGCTACCAGCGGGGATGGTCGCAAGAAAAGCTCGCGGGGAAGCTACAGCTACTTGGCTGGGACATCGGCCGAGTGAGCCTGGCCAAGATCGAATCCCGGCTGGTGCACGTGGAAGAATATGAGTTGCTGTTCTTCGCCAGGGCGTTCAACGTTCGTTTGGACGATCTCTTTCCCCCTATCGATACGGGGCGTCAGATATATGTAGTAGTGGCAGAGTTGATGCAGCGAAGGCCGTCCTCGGAGGCTTCTCCCAAGAAAGTGATTGCGGTTGGAAAGATAGCGAGGGCTCCGCGCCGATGGTCGGGTTGATGATTTGAGCAGATAGTTGCGTTCCCCAAACCGCTCAAGCGAGAAAGTGCGGCTGCAAAGAGTGTGGATAGGGGGAAATCGAAATCGTTGCCGTCGAACTTCTGCGGGGGTATTGTCAACGCGGCATGTGTGGGCGCTACACCCTGACCGCTGATTTGAAAAAGGTGGCTGACCGTTTCGGCGCGCCGCTGCCGCCGGCATCGGCTACATACAATCCCCGATTCAATATCGCCCCTACGCAAGCGGTGATCGTGGTTGGTGACGACGGCAAGCGGTACATGAAGGAGATGCTTTGGGGACTGATTCCGTCCTGGGCGAAAGATCCCGGCATCGGCAACCGGATGATTAACGCCCGCGTCGAGACGTTGGCAGAGAAGCCAGCGTTTCGGGCCGCGCTGAAAAAGCGGCGCTGCATCATCCCGGCGGACGGGTTTTACGAGTGGCAAAAACTCGGCAAGGTGAAGCAGCCGGTGCGGATCGTCCGGAAAAGCCGGGAGCCGTTCGGGTTCGCGGGCCTGTGGGAGCATTGGAAGTCGCCAGAGGGTGAGGAAGTGCTGAGTTGCACCATCATCACGACTGAGGCCAACGAGCTATTGAAAGCCGTCCACGAGCGAATGCCGGTGATTCTGACGCGGGATTCTGAGGCGGCTTGGCTGGACCCGAAAACGCAAGAGCCTGAAAAGCTGCTGACGCTACTGAAGCAGTATCCGCCCGAAGAAATGGAGTCTTACCCGGTGTCGAGGGAAGTCAATTCACCAGCCGTTGACAAGGCGAGCAACATCGAGCCATTAGAAGTGACTGGCTGATAATGAAGCGTGACCAAACCGATCCCGCTCGCGGACTCCGGGAACGTATCCGCCAGACAATGGCGATGCACAACCGTTGCGACGTTGAGATTTCCGAGTTGCTCAAGGTTTGGGAGAATCAAGTCGAGGACGACTTGGATACAGTCGAGGACTTCATGCGCTGGTGCGGACGAGTCGGCTGGAAAGCCGGTCGCGGCGTCACCGTGCCGCGCTTCATCATCACGAAGTGACCAGTGGGTTGACAATTCGTGTTTGCGGAGCATTATTCGTTCTATGCCTAATGTTTATATAGAGGAAACGCCGGACGGAAAATATCAGGTAAAGGTGAGAGGAAATCCTATACCTGTCGCTGAAACCCCGACTCAGAGGGAGGCGGAGGAAAAGGTAAAACAGCTTTACCCGGGCGTCCATCCAGACGTTGAGCGTGTCAGGCATACTGATAAGGGCAAACCAGATCAATGGCGCGGGAAGTAAGCGCGTCTTCTGGGCTCAAATTGGTCGGCTTGTAATTCGCGCCGGTGAAACGCTCCCCTTTTTGCCGTTGACGGGGAGAGGGTGGAATTTTGCACTCCACATTCTTTAGGTCACGGCTGCTCATTGGGTCAACTCAGCGACTGTTCCAACTCATCCCGCGCCCGCTGAGCCGAACCGTCGGGATGTTGACCCCCGCCGCCCCAAACGTCTACGATGGTGTCGCAGTGAAAGGAGAACGAGAGATGACTGATGATATTGCGAAACAAACGACCGAGTTGATGGCTGTCGCGAAGCGGGTCGCGCAAAAGGAATTTGGCGAAGAATCTGTCGCCGCGCATCCTGAAATTGTTGCGACCCTGTTTCAGGGCATCGCGTCGCTGGAACAGGCGAAAGCGATGGAACAATTGGGTAAGGACATTTGTGCCGCCGCAGCCCACGCTCGTGGGGAGTGATACCCGTAGGGGCGGCTCGCTGGAATTACGCACCCGCCGCCCCCCAGCCCCGCGCCGCTTTGGGAAGAGACGGTCGATGGCCCCCTCCATTCAACTGACCGCGTTCCGCTCCAAAATCTTTACGACCATCGTTGCAACATCATCTTCGTAACCGCGGTCGGCGAACTTTCTCAAGCCGCTGGCCAAATCACTGGGTGTGACTAGCAGCCAGTCCTTGGCATCGAATATCTCGCGGATTTTGGGTTCATTCCCCGCCTTGATTTTGCCAGCAACCAGACCGTAGCGAATGCTGGGATCAGTTGTTGGCAACAAGCCCTCTTGTCTCAGTTGGGCAAGCAGTTTTGATGTAAGCAACTCCCGAAGACCATCGCGGTTGAACAACTTCATATGTTTGTTGTGAACGGGGTCTTCGCCGAAGTTCGCGACGCGAACCCCAGTGGAGTCGAGCCAGCTCTTGCATTCCATGACAAGCAGTTGATTGCTGCCGGGTTTGAAAGCCAGCAAGTCTACTTCGAGGCGTGGCATACTCGGGTTTCCGAGTTCTCGCTTCTCTTCCTTTGAAACATCGATTTTGTACCCCACCCGTGTCCAGTAGCCTTGAACCTCAAAAAAGTGGGCAGCGATTTGTTCAAATGCGTTCATTCCGAACCGCCGGCATCGTAGCCGATGTAATCGGGCCTCTTCCCAAAGTCGTTGTAGGTTTCGTAGTCCACCGTCAGTTCTTTGCCTGCCGGAATATCCTCAGAGGCGAAAAACCTGTAATCCTTGTCGCAACGGACGTTGGGTTTCTTGGAGTGGTTCAAATACCAAGCGACGGTCATCAAATTGAAGGTCTTCGGGCAGCCGTAGAGCTGCCCCTTGTCCTGTACGAGGCAAAAGTCCTCATATAGTCGTCGAACGCTTTCGGGCAGTTCGTTCAGGTTCAATTCTTCGATTTTGCGCCAAACAACCTCACTATTGTCATCTGGAAAAATGTCAGTCCCTTTCGGAATGTCCCTAATGGCAAATACGCCGATGCCGTGAATATCGGACTTTTGCAGCCGAACGTAGACCCCTGCATGTGGCGGCTCATTCATTTTGTCTCTTGCCAATTTGGTTTGGGAACCCCCGTTGACCGGATTTCCCGTTTAATGAACTCGTCAACGTCTTTCGGTTTCTTTCGGGGGACAGATTTTTGTTCACCGATTTTTACCATTTTGCCAAAGAGGGACTCAAAGCCTGAATAGTAAGTCTCGGGTTCTTCGACTTTTTTCCGCTCCTCTGCGATTCCCGGCTGAAACATCATCCAATAATGTTCGATGTTCCATGATTGTACTTCCCACATGACTTCGGCGGGGATTGCTTTGATTTTCATGAACGTTCCCAAATCTTCCATGAACTCCGCAATCACCTCGCAGGCCCCGTCAAATTCCTTGTTGCCTTTCGACCACTGGGAGCAAACCTCATATCGAATATTCCTCATATGATCCGAGTTCCAACGTTCATCAATGTCGAGCACCGTTTGAACAATATGGGAAGCAGTCTGCGTCCTGAATTGCAGGTAAATGAGAAACAGGGTAACTGTGATTACTACGAATTGACAGAAAGCCCAAAACCAATCGGAGTCCTTACCCCACGGGATACCAAAAAGGTCGAAAATGCATGTCATTTAATCACCTCTGGAGGGGATATGGCCCTCAGACGATTAAGACTCCGGAGCGCGGGACTCAAAACGCCCATTTTGACCCACAGTTTTTACACAACGCACCCGTTACCGATGCCTTGCGGGAAAGTCCGGTAAAAGGGAGCGACCACCCATCCGTTAGAATTGCCGCCGTCGCTTTTGCACCACTGATTCCGGTATTGACCTTCACTTGTTTTGTAGCAACGCAACCGCGTTTCTGGCAATGAGGGCAGACAATCTTCTCGTTTAGTTTCCAGCCAGAGACTTCCTCGAAAAAACCCAGCTTCGCTTTTATGTAGTTATTATCGACAGGCTCAGACTTGCTGACCGCAGCTTTTCGCTTGCTGACTCGGCACCCACAACGGGGACAGCTTTTCTGTCGGTCAGAAAGTGTAAATTGGCATTCCGGGCAAGGGATTAGCGCCATGAAATCTCTCCTGCAAACGAGCCACTACAGCGCGAAAGTAACAAACGAAGCGGACGATTGCAAGGCTCCTTACAAACAGAACCGCGCCAACGCCAGAGAAACTTGACCGGTTTGGCGTCCGGTGGTCGCCGTATCGCTCGACGGCTGCGTGGTATCTCTGGCAGGCGGCGGATTTGCTGAAAGAGGGCGAGTGCTGAGAGGAAGCTAGATTTTGGGCCAATTACTTAAGCTTAGGGAAAAACATTTCCGTCGTCGTCTTGCCTCTCTCGTAATATCGCTCGCATTTGCATCCGCCGCTGCATCGGCGTTTCTCAATTGGCACATCGATTTTACCCTCTGTCATGGCGAGTTTTAATGCTCCGTATGCCATGCTGAAATAATCGATCCTACGCTTCGATGTCTCCAATCTAGGGTCATCCAGTATTATTTTCGCCAGACATTTTTTGATGGGTAGCTCCCCCCCGCAGTGCCGAAAGACCACCATCTCGTCGAATCTGCCAGCAGAGAACTCATTTTGAAGCTCTTGAACAGAGGAGAACCATTTGTCGTGTCGCGGCTTGCCTTCCCACTTTATGGGATTGAGTTTGGTCACCCAAATCCGCCCAGTATATCCTAGATCGGCAAGTCTGATGACAAACAGGACAGGCCCGTAAAAGTTCGCTTGGCTTGCCCGCTTATGTATATCGACAGAGTCCGTAAACACATCGAACCATAGGCCAAAAGCCTTGTCATCGTCGTCAGATTTCTGCGCCGTTTGATAGAGCCGCTTTCGTGCAACCGAACCCCTTGAGAGCAGAGCCCCGTTGCGCAGAAATTGGCAGGAGGTAATAACACTATTGGCATGATAGAGATACTCGACGCGGTTCGCTTGTAACACTGAGAAGACCTTTTTTGAGGGAAGATCCATAAAAGCAAATATGAACCCACTACCGCTGCATAACAATACTTCGCAATCTCCAATCGTCATCCATCCGGTAAAACTCGTCCGTAGCCAGAAGCAGTCGGCTTGATCGAAATCACCCTCAGTCCGGTAAGTGGCCGGAGTTCGGACGGTTAGATTGCCCGTTCTAACACGTCCCGTGCTCGCTGAACTAAAACCACTGGCTGGGACAACATGCTTGACCCCAACTCCCCAACGCAACGCGAACCGTCTTTTGGGTATCCGCCGATGCCGAACTCAAGGGCTCAGCACGACTTCCTTGCCATCCTTGTCTTTCAGTGCTGCTGGCAACCTGCTTTGCCATGCAACATGCCCGTCGTTAAAACCAATATTACCTCCTTTGCTTCCATGATTTCCGTCGCTCGGCCATTCGCTGCCTTCTGCTGTTGAGTAAATCCGATCCAGAATCAACGGCGAGTCGGGCGTATCCTGCCATTTCAGATTCGGCACATACGAGTAACTGATATTCAATGCTGTCAATGATTCGTAGTCCGTAGCCGCATGTGCCCCGGGACGGGTATCATCAGGGCAATGAAACACCTTGGCCGACGTAAGCACATTGCTTAGCAATTTCATGCTGCCCACAAGCGTTGGGTTGGCTGAATCCATGGGGCATCTACCGCCGTTTGAATCTGCATACATGGCGATGGCCAGGGTGATTTGTTTTTCATTGCTCAAGCAGTTTGCTCGTCTCGAAGCGCTCCGCGCTTCGCTGTCACTCGGGAATAACGCACCTCCGTAGATGCCATATATGACTGCGATGGCAACCCCCAGCAGAACCAAAGGCAAAACGATGAACATTCCACAGCCGAGCTTGACTCCATCCCAGATGCCGCTTCTCGCTCTTATCGCGGCTATCGGTTGTTCATGCGCTTGTGCAGAACTCTGGGCGCTCGACTTTCCCGCCACCAAGTCGGAACCGCAAAACCTGCAAATTTTCGCAGCCTTCTTGATTGTCTCAGCGCAGAAGGGACAAATCTTGGTGTCGTCAGTCGGCAGGGGCGGAATGGGACGCGCAGTGTTCTCTACACTCTCGGGTTTCCGGCTCGGGACGATGAGGCTGTTCCCACATGCTGGGCATTGAACCTCCTGACCAGCGCCCGCTTCATCAATTGTGATGCTCTGTCCGCAACTTTTGCAATTGAAGGTGATGTCCATAGTCTCGCCTTATCAGCTCAGCTTCGTTTCCGAAGATCGGAAGAATCGCCGGGCTTCCAGCAATTGCCTAATGGAACTCAACTGAGAAGTAACCATAATACCGCTGGGCTTGCCTTGGCAAGGCAATCAATTGGTATCCGCGTCGAGCGGCTAATTCGACTGACGGCGGGCACATTTGTTACGCTGGGCAATAAACGCCCGTTGACATGACCGCGAACCGCAGTAGGTTTTGGGGCATGAAAACGACCCTAACCACCAGACGTTCCCCGAACCGAGTCCCCGAAAGCAAAAAGGAAATCCGGTGCCGAAATGACGGGCGGGTTGAGGGATGCCATGGCATAGTTGACCAGAGCGACCCCGACCAAAAGGCATACGGACGTTGCCGCCCCTGTTTGCGCAAACTCTTGGGCGGATAGAGGGCGCTTATGGATCGCCGTCTCCCAATCGCCCTTATTATCGACACTTGCTTAACCAATGCGAGGGGTAAACTCCCCCACATGAATCGACTAGAGAAGTGGAGCAAAGACGGCGTCATCTATATTTACGCTACCGACGTTATTCAGAAGGAAGCAGAAAAGGGCGGCGACACACTCGGAAGGAAAGCATGGAGTCGGGTTGGACTTGTCACTCCCCCATTGAGTGCTGACGACTGGAAATTATGGAATGAGATCGCAGCAATCGTATTCCCGAGAGGCGTCCTTACGGACAGCCAAAGGAACGACGTGCAGACGCTTTACACGACAAAGAAGTTCGGCGCGATTCTGGTAACAAATGATGGCGGCTCGAAGAGTCAGCCGGGTGGGATTTTAGGACACGCGAAAGAATTGTGGGAGAAACTTCGTATTCGGGTGATGCGCGATTCCGAGGCAGTTAACATGGTCGGAGAAGAGATAGCAGAACGTGACGCCCGTGAAAGACGGATGGCAGTGTTGAAACGACGCCCATTGGCTGAATAGGTGGGGAAAGATTGATCGAGTCGGCGTTCGTAGAAATACCCCGCTGGTGTTACGCCGCCAATTCCATTGCGACCCGCTCCCCCCGTCACCGTCCCATCGCCACTCGGTAAAACGGCGAGCCGTATCCGCGAGCTTTCTTCTGGGCGAACAATTCAATCGCCTCTCGCAGAGTGGAAACGACCTTGCGGCGCGAGCCGCGCTTCGTCGTCCAAACGACCTCGTATCCGATATGTTTCATGCCGCGCTCGCCATCTCCGAACCGCCCGCGTCCTGCTCAACGGGAATGGGTGCGGGATTATAGAGGATTTCGTTGAGCCGGAAACGCACGTAGCCAAACGGGCTTTCACATAGTCAATTTTGTTCCCAAATGGGAACAACTTACCAGCCAGCGCGGATTACACTCCCGTCAATGTCAGGGAACCACGAATCAGGGAATGTCGCGCCGCCGGCGCCAGCAGTACCCCTGCCGGATTCAGAACGCCTTGCGTACTCCGTCGAAGAAGCGGCGCAGCTATTGGGTGTGCACTACTTCAGTGTCTACCGGATGATTCAGCGCGGGAAACTTCGTCCCTGCCGTGTGTTGCGCGGCAAACTACTCGTGCCTCGGTCGGAACTGCTCAAACTCTTGAAGACTGAATGAGGGCACGGAAAGGAGACGCATGCTCAAGAGAAATGGCCAACCGCGACAGGACGTGACGCCACCGTCTCTGAAAAGGATGAGCGACGCGGAATACGCGGCATATTTCGAGGCATTCGGCGTTATCAAGGGCGATTACCAGGCCCTCTGTTTGATCGGCGACAAGCTGCGCGAGGTGGAGGCAAACGCACGTGGACTTGGTTCTCTTGATTCTCAAGCTCAGGGCGGGCCTGCGGAGTTGCCCGACTCGGCCGGCGGTCGAAGTCCCTGGGAGGTTTGCGCTTCGTTGATGAGGCTACACAACAACGAAGTTGTCCTCTGCAGGCGAGTTTGTGAGTACGGCTTGGAATATGCCGTGATTGACCAGGCATCGGTTGCTTCGGCTTACGCCAAGGCGCGTGGACCACTGGATGTCTTGCGCACGGGAGACAACCCGCGCCAAGTGCTTCGTGACTACCTGCGCGGCGAAAGCGAGACTCTGCAACTGATGGTCAACGACATCAGCGCCAATGTCCGACTGGTCATTGCGGAGCGTTTTCCGAAGCAGGATTTGCGGCGCGTGGTCAACGAGATCACACGCATGTGCAAGAAAGTCGCCCGCCTCGGTTTCTCCGAAACACTCGGAGAACATGCCTCTCATACGCAGAACCAGGCGCGCGGCGTGCGAACCTAATCTCACCACTGCCCGCTCATGGCGAACGAGAGACAAAAGCGCGAGGTTGACCGGCTGGCGTTGACCCGTGAAGAGGCCGCAGTCGCTTTGGGCATCAGCATCCCGACATTGGACAGGCTCGTTCAACGCGGACTACTGCGACCCAGTCGCGCACTCCGTCGTCCCCTATTCCCTGTCCCCGAAATTGAACGATTCCTCCGAGAGACTTCCGGCCCAGTCGAGTTTTAACGCGCGGAATTGTTGAAACACTGAACGATTTGCGAACCTAGCGGTCTGAGTCTCCGAAGGTTGCAGCAGGGAAAGATCACGAAACGGCATCTGACCGGGAAGTTCTCTCTATCGGGAGAATTGGTTCCCCACCTTGAACGCTTTGCGAACCTTGCGGCTTGAACTTCATGCTTCCTTGTAAGTCCACCCGCACTTCGGACAGGTCGTCGAACCGGATGGAATCAACGCTCTGCAAGATAAACAGGTAGTCGGCTGGGAAACATCTTCCTCCGCGGACACAGAATCACTCGCAAACCACATCAAATGGCCGCACTTGGCGCAAACAAAGATGTCGGCATCTGCGTTCAACCAATCCAGCTTGAAGAAGGTCATGCCCCTCGTGTTCAGAAGTATCCGTCGGTGACTGAAATGGTCATGCCCACAATGTTGGCACTTCAGGGGCTGATCCTTGATTGTAAATTTTTCAGGTTCGTTCATGACACCTAATTAGACAACTGGCGGCAACCCAAGGAAAGCACAAAAAGCCGTCCGCAGTTAGGACTCGAACCTTCGAAAGACCGGTTGGTCCCCTAGAGAATCAGCAGACCGGCACACAACATCAGCGCACGGAGTTGGCAAGCGAGGCGAGATCGCGAAGGCCAACGGCGGCGGCGAGGTGGCGGGGGGAAGTGGTTAAGTGACAAAAAACGACCTGACCCCTTTTAGTAATAGAGCTAGATGGCGACCAACTCGGCCAGCTTGGCTGCGACCTCTGCCATCGGCGCTTCTGCAGTGCTCAGGCCGCTTCGCGAGCCGAGCAGGGGGCTGACTTCGCGGAGAGCTTCATACGTCGTGTTGTGCACGATGGGAACGAGCAGATCACGCGCTAGGAGCGCCGAAAGCTCTTTGTCGGCAATGCCCTCTCCTCGGAGCCGGCTCAGCAGCGCAGGGGTCACCAGCACGATCCCGACTCGCGACTTCGCCAGTCCCTTGTCAATTTCGCGGAGTAACGGCGTGCCGAGGGCGACGTCCTTCTCGCTGAACCAGACCGAGACACCGCGTGACACGAGCAGATCATGAAGCTCCTTCGCGGCCCCTCCCCGGTCGTCCCATGCATGACAGAGAAAGACGTCCCGAGGGTCAGGCAGGGGCGCTCGGTTCTCGACGCTGCTGCGGACCGGTGTAAGTGCCCGCACCTCGGCAGGCGTGTACACCACGGACGAACCGGGTCGCGACCACCTCGGCCTTGCGCTGCTACCGGACCCACCGCCACTGCTCTGGCCGCTCCCGCTGCTCCCCGACTGGGAGTAGTAGGACGGGGAGGAGTACGATCCATAGCCACTGTAGCCACTGTAGCGGCCACCGCATGCAGGGCAGGCCGCTGCCCCGCTCGCTGTGCGATGGCCCAATACTGGTGCTGTGCATCTAGCCATGTGGCAAATGATACCGAATACCGTCGCCGCTTTCAAGCGCTAGCGCAGAGCTACTTCGCCCCCGATGAACCCCTCGCCGAATTGGCCGCGAGTAGAATTAGGGAGTGAATTAGAGTCACATCTAATCATTGCAACATTTTAGCTTTCGCCGGTTCGTATTGCTGGCGCAGGACACGGTCGAGAGCCAGCCGCTGGGTGAAGCGTTGCAGTGCCGCCGCCTTGCTCCCGTAGTCCAGCCCGCGCCGTCCACCTCCACCAATTCCCGCAGCCGTACTCCCTCATGCCGCCGCGCCAAGTCCCAACCCTCGTTTTCTCAGCGATCGATGGAAGTGCCAGGGTTTTCTGAAAAAGTTCTGCAACCTCTTTGCGAACGATCGCGAGTAGCGCTTCAATGCGGCGCTTGTCTGACAGTTCGCCTGACAGTTTCATCCTTTTGACGCGCGCTACGCGAACACCCTCTCGATGCTCAAAAGATGGGAAAATTGGCTCCGCACGTAGGACTCGAACCGATCTAGGCCAGCCGACTTGGGAAGTCGCCTGACACAAAGGCTTCAGTACCGCGCGGTCACGCTTGACTGATTTTGCACTCCTACAACTTCGTAGATGATCGCGACGAAAAAAAGTTGTAACCCTAAGTTGTAACCCTACGACCGATTTTGGGAGTTTTCGTGATTTCACCTGATAGCAGGCAAAAGCCGTGCAACCGTTGTAAAGATTGGGCTGGCAGGCGATAGCTAAAAATGTGCAAAGGTGGCTAAAATGCCCGTTTCGAATTAAAAGGCCGTTGCTCTACCAACTGAGCTACCGGCTCACAAGCTCACCAGAAACGACTTACGGGAACAGCCCTGATTTCGTGCGTACGTCTGCGTAACCTTTTTCGCCAGGAAAACAAGGCGGCGTAAATGAAGTCACGCACGAACAAGCGCAAGCGGTCATCATGGCCGCGCATTCATACCCGAAAGCGGCCCAGCGGTCAACCCGTTTGGGTCATCGAAGAGTCAGCGTGTCCAGACGGAAGCAATTTGGGGGAACCTCTACTGAGGGTGTGGGGCCGTCGAGGCCCACTGCGCAGTGGGGGCATAACGGTGCCAGAGTTAGCCCATTTCCCGCGGACGAGGCCTCAACGCTTAACACTGAAACGTCCTACGCAGAGATGTGAACGCTGTCACTATGCAACTGAGGACATAGTGGTGGACAGTCTGACCTGAAGTCTGGACGCGAACCCCGTCAAGGTTTCTAGGCACTACTGGTCGTCGAAACTGTTTCGATCCGAATACGGCTCAGCAGCAGCACCACTATTTGGAGAAGAATAAAGTGCATCAGGCAATTCCACAGCGCCACGCCATCCGGTGTGCGGTTATGCTCCAGGCTGTGGACCAAAGACCAGGTCAGCGCAGTGATGAGCGCTGCACAAGTTCCCCATTGGCGGTTAATCACCGAAGCGAGGACGGCACAAGGAATCAAATAAAACGGTGCGACGGAGACATGAGGACCGGTGAGATAGTCCAAGACCGCCACGGTTGCCATAATGCCGCAACTCACCAGCACCGTAACCCAGTTCTCGGAGAATTGTCGCCAGAGGGGAAGCCGAGTTGACGGGACCGCCGCCTGCCCGGCGAGAAACCAATCTCTCAATTCACGATAGGTCCGCAGCCAAGGCAAGGGCAGAAACTCGAAGGGCGCACGCTGGTGTTGGAGTTTCGGATGTATTGGGCGTAGTTGTTCGGCATGGGGCCAACGGTCAGAGTAGGGGTCACGCAACCGAGTTGCCCCCTCATCGGTAAAGGCCAACCCGAGCTGCCGCAGATACTGGTTGACCAGGCGATCGTGGGAAATCTGTTTTTGCAGTTCGAGCGGCAGGTCGGTTTTCCATCGCAAATCGAAGTAACGCACTTTTTGTTCTTTGACCCATTCGTAGCCCCGTTTCTCCGTTCCGATGTGCTGGAAATTCCAGTAGTCCAACTGGCCCGGTTCGTACGTCAGCCCCATCCATTCCGTCAGCCGACGAACCTCGGCCCCGCTGTCTTTGGCGAGATCGCGATACGTCACCAGGGTCGCGTTCAGTCGATGACTATCAATGAACTCCGTGATACGGCGGTTCTCCAGCAGCCATCGGTACAGCCAGAGCGTGGGCGTCGAGCACCATTCCGCAAAGGGCCGGAGGCGCCGCCAGTTGCGCATCAACTTCCAGCGGTGGTGTAGCTGATTTTTGAGGCCCCGGTACATGAGGAAGCGGCGCACCAGCGCCCGCGGATCTCGAATCAGGTGAATGTAAAGACGGTCATACTGGTCGTTGTCGACAAAGCGCTCCGCCCACCCGCGCACGATCTTGGAGTTGTCCACCAGCACTTCCGTCTTCGGATCGGTTCGCGAGAAGATAATGTCATAGACTTGCTCGATGTTGTCGGGGCCGATCCCCTCCAACACTCGATTCTGTTTCAAAAAGACTTCGTCTAACTTGCGCCTCTGCGGCGGTCTGCCCAGTTGAAACAATTCACCAGCGTGAACTGCCTTTGAGTTGCTGCCGAGCATCAACGAGAGATAATGCGAACCCGCATGGCCCGTCGACAGGATATAAACGATTTTCTTTTTCACCGACATTTCCCCATGAGTTACGTCCCGCGATCATCGCGGGCTATTCATTCGCACAATTCGCATGCAAGAGTAGTGTTTTACGATTGCGTTTGCAAGATGCACGCGTCGAGGCGACGGGCTTTGATGTGGGACCGAGATCATTTGGGGGATGAGTAGTTGCCGTAGGATAGATGGCTCGTGGGAGCGTATAGCGCAGTCGCTCGTCATGGGCGAAATGCGGCGGGCGTAGTGGTGGGGTCAAGGGGATATCTTCGAGAGGACCGATCCGTCTTGATCGCTCTCCAGCAGTCTTTGCCCACTAAAATCCTTCCGTTATCCAAACACCTACCTACGGAAACCATTTGGCATACGAGACTTCGGCAGGCAATGTTGGCAAGCCACATGCTTGTTTTGGGGAGCACGAGCTACGCATCCAGAACTCGTACACAAGGAAAATGCTAATGGCTAAGCGGGGTCTGAAGAGAACAATTCAGAAAGTTTACCGAGCACTCCGATCACGAAAAGGCCAAAGTCTGGTCGAATACTCGCTGATTCTGGCTCTTATTGCCATCGTGGCGATCACGGTTTTAAGGGGCCTCGGCAAGCACGTAAACAACACGTTGTCGTCGATCAACGCGAACCTGCCGTGAGGTGGAGGAACGGCATAATTATGCCCCATATGAATTGCCATGCCGTCAAACGGGATAGCCAGGGTTTTACCCTGGTTGAAATAATGATTGTAGTCGCCATCATCGGGTTGCTGGCGGCTCTGGCAGTTCCCGGCTTCGTGAAGGCCCGCAAACAATCGCAAGGGCGACGCATCATGAATGATGCCCGGCAGATGGATTCAGCAGTTGACCAGTGGGCGATAGAGTTTTACAAGACCGATGGTTCTACCATCGACACAGTGGGTGCTGCGACCTACTTGAAAACGGCATGGAAGTCGAACGACCTGCTTGGCCACACCTACGGAGTCAACACTGTTGGAACGGGCCAGATCACCATAGCGACGAGCACCAAGTCCGCCTTGACGGGCGTGGGGATTGATTGGGGGGTTTACTAATTAATGTCCCCGCGCTTGGCCGCGCATTCACACCCGAAAGCGGCCCAGCGGTCAACCCGTTTGGGTCATCGACACACGGGTCGATGGGTGGCGAATCGATCGCTTCAGGCGGTGAGCACAACCCTATAGCGCCATCCACATTTATACGACGATTGGCACCTTGGGCCGGACGGTGTCACACCTTCTCGGCTCTCTCATAAACCACCATTTCGCCCGATCCACAAAGCTCGTTCGGATGGTAACGAGGAATCGGAAGCACCAGCTGCTTGAGCTGAATGGGCGCGGTCTTTTTGTCCACGAGCCCGACAGCGACCGCGACGCCGTAAATGATCGCCTCCGGTCGGGGCGGACAACCCGGGATGTAGTAGTTCACGGGCACGACTCTCTCCACCGGTCCGAGGACGGGATAACTGTCGAACCAAATGCCACCCCCGCAGGCGCACGAGCCGATGGCGAAGACGAGCTTGGGCGCGGGCATCGCATCGTAGGCGCGCTTGAGCGCTCGGGCCGTGGAATGCATCGCGGGGCCCTGGCAGAGCATCACGTCCGCGTGACGCGGCGAGCCAACCAGTTTGATGCCGAACCGCTCCACGTCGTAGTAGGGCGTGAGGACATTGAGCACTTCGATGTCGCATCCGTTGCAGCCGCCGCTGTTGGCATGATACACCCACAACGATCGGCCAAACATTTTCTGGCAAAGGTTCTTCAACATGGCAGCTCAATCCATTTCGATCGGGATGTCCTCGACTGCCGGCTCGCCTTCCAAATAGGACCGCGAACGGAAAACCCACCGGTCGTTCGCCAAATCGTCCAGGCGGTAGCCCTTCATTTTCAACTCTTCCAACGCTGACGGTTCTTCGAAGCAGCGACCGCATCGCTGGCAGGTGCTCATGAAGATCTCCAATCGCTGCTGGTTGTCGTGGATGCTGTCCGTGCCGGTCTCGAAATCATGACTCAGGGTGATGGCCTTCTCGGGGCAGAGATCGGCGCATCGTCCGCAATACGTGCAGCGGAGGCCCGAGTATTCCAGAACCCGGATCTCCTGGCAGATATCGAACACGAGGATTTCGCGGGCCGGACAATTATTCGCACACCCCGCGCAACCGGTGCACTTTGTTACGTCGAAGATGGGCCGACCGCGGAACTTCTCGGGTACCGGCCGGGCCTGCGCAGGATACGGGAGCGTGACGCGTCCCGCCTTGAGGCAGACCAGCGTTTCTTTCAGTTTGCTCGAGACCGACATTTGTTCACCTCAGTCAATGGCCATAGCTCGCCAGGACCAGCGCCACGAACGCGATCGACAGCAGGAACGCGAAATAGCGGATGGCCTGATCAATTCGGTAGCGCGCGTGCGTTGCCGCGACCAGCGTCACCAGCAGCACCAGGGCGAATACCTTCATCGCAAACACCAAACAGTTCCACGGGAACGGTTCCCCCGAACCCCACGGCACAAACAGCCCAACGAACAGCGCACTGTAGATGACAAGTTTTGCCATCTGCGCATACTTCAACAGCGCGAGCTTGGGGCCCGAGTATTCCATGAGAGGGCCTTCCATGAGTTCCGTTTCCGCTTCGGAAATGTCGAACGGAACGCGCTGCACGAACGCTTGGAATGACAGCAGGATCACGCCCAGCATGATGAGTCCCGACCACGGGAAGCCATCGGTCGCGTAAACCGAGCCGTTCAATACCGTGTCCAAACGGAATGACCGTGTGTGGAGCGCGCCCACCAGGAGAGCGATGGCAAACAACGGCTCCAACACGATGATGCTCATCATTTCGCGGCTGATGCCCACGAGCGAATAGGTGGATCCCGCCGCCAAACCCGCGAGCAACGTGCACACGCCGCACAGCGCCAGCAGATAAATGAGCAGGTACACGTCCGCAACGTCGTTCATCGGCGCCGCGAACCCCATCGGCACGAGGCACGGTATGCTCAACACAGTAGCCAGCGAGAGACAGGCGGCGAACCGCTGCATCCCCGGCGATTCCCCGGATTCGATGTCTTCTTTGCCCAGTAGCTTCAGCAGGTCAAAGTACGGCTGCCAAATCGGCGGGCCCTGCCGCGACTGGACACGCGCCGTGACCTTGCGCAGCACCCCCTGGCAGAGCGGAGCCAGCAATAGGACGAGGCCCACGTTGAGCACTCCACCCAGAAGCGCGGAAATCACCCCGTGGCTCATCGCCTTACCTCCTTCGCCCGTGCCAGCTCCAACAACTCTCGTTGCGACCAGACTCGAGTTGCGCCAGAACGCAGGTCGATTGTCTCCAACCGGTCCGTGCACGAGAAACAGGGGTCGATACTGCCCAGCGAAATGGTCATGTCGGCGATCTGCTGGTCTTTGATCATCATTGGCACCGCCTGCAGATTTTGATAAGTGGGCGCCCGAACTCGCCATCGGCGTGGACGGTTGTTCTCACCGGTGATGACGAAGTGATGACTCTCGCCGCGCGGCGCTTCCACCGATGACAACCCCATTCGTCCGACGGGGAGTTCGCCATCAACCGGCGACTGCAGCGGCCCGTCGTCCATTCTCTCCAGGCACTGGCGGATGATGCGGATCGATTCGAACACCTCCGACATCCGCACCAGCAACCGCGACCAGACATCGCCGCCGCCAGCGGTAATCACGTCAAACTCCACACGATCATACGCCGCATACGGGTGATCACGGCGACAGTCGATGTCCACTCCCGCCGCCCGCGCCACAGGACCGACGAGCCCTGCGTTCTTCACGAGATCCCTGTTGGTCAGGCCCACGCCAACCGTTCGCTTCTGGATGTTCTTGTCCTTGCTGACAGCGGCCACGACCTCGCGCCACTCGGCCTCGAGTTTGTCGAGCACCTGGCGCAGTTCGCTCTTCAACACGGGCGTAATGTCCCAACGCACACCGCCGATAACGCACAGCGCATACGTCTTGCGGTTGCCGCTGATCTTCTCGGCGATCCACATGATGGGCTCGCGAATCCGGAAACTTTGCATGAACAACGTGTCGAAACCGACAATGTGACAGGCCAACCCGACCCACAGCAGATGGCTGTGCAAACGCTCGATCTCCAACATGATGGTGCGGATGTATTCGGCACGTGGCGGAGGCTTGAGAGCGACCGCGGACTCAACGGCTTGCACGTACGCCACGCTGTGCACGCACCCGCAAATGCCGCAGATCCGCTCCGCCAACATCGGAATGTCGTTGTAGCCAAGCACGGACTCGGCCATCTTCTCAATCCCGCGATGCGCCATGAACCCGCGGTACTCGCACCCGCGCACCATCTCGCCCTCGACATACAGGCGAAAATGCGCTGGCTCATCCAGCGTCGGATGGAACGGGCCAAACGGGACAACCGTGCAGCCTTCCGGCGGTTCGTCAAATGTGAATTCCCGTTCGTCATTGAATTCCTTGGGAACGTGATCCCAGGAGAAATCCTTGCGGAGCGGATGCTCGCCCTCCGGCCAGCCATCGGGCAGTACAAGTCGCTTCAGGTAGCGGTGTCCCACCGGTTCGATCCCGACCAAATCCCGCATCTCACGTTCCGCCCAGTTTGCGGCTGGCACCACATCCGAGATGCTGTCAATCTTCGGATTGTTCGAAGGCAGATAGGTGAGCACGCTGCACAACAGGTGGTCCTCGTCGAATGCGAAATTGTGCGCCACCATGAAATTGCCGGAAAACGGACGGTCGTCGATGCCAATGCTGATCACGTAGCGGGCGTCGAGATCGCGGAAAATATACTGGCAGATGTTTTTCACCACCGACGGCTCGACGAATACAAACAATCGGCTGTCGCCCGGCAAATCCACGCGCTGGATGGCGGATCCAAACTTCCCTCTCAATTGTTCGAGCCTGTCGCGGGCGACCATGTCAGTTTCCCTTCAACACCTTCTGTTTGCCCGGCTGCGGGTGCGGCATTCCTCCCAACCACCGGAAGTAGCGTTTGATTTCGCCGTAGAAATTGTGGGCGACGTAGCGGTGACAATCCTGCTCGGGCACGTAACCACAGAGCCACGGAACGGCGGCGCGGCGCGGGGCGCCACCGATTCGAGAAATGCCGTAGGCGACAAGGAACAGCAGCCCCAACAAGGCCGCAAGCGCAAGTGGCGCAAACCGCGCCGCAGCATCAAATCCCTCCAGACCGGTCAGAGGCCCGCTCACCATCGGAGCGCTCTTGGAAAGCGCGGCGCCAAAGCCTTGTCGGCTGGCGTCCAATGCGTGTTGCATCAGGCGGAACGCAATCGCCGGCACCAGTCCCAATAACACACACAGCGACGCCAGGAACACCTGCGGGATCTGCATGATCCAGCCGACCTCAAGCCGTCCGTTCCGGGCCGCCCGTTCGGTCACGAGGGCGCTCGTGCGCGAGAGGAAGCTTGTGCCGAAAAACTTGATAAACGAGGCCAGTGTAAGCGCGCTGGTCAGGATGGCGATGACGGCGCATACAGCCAGGTACCGGGCCGACCCGCTCCCCAAAAGTGCCGCCACGCAAATGCTCCACTTGCTGACATAGCCGTTGAATAATGGCACACCGGAAATCGAGAACGAGGCGATCAGTGCCGTGATCGCGGTCAGCGGCATGAACTTCATCAGCCCGCCCATTTTGTTCAGGTCTTGCGTGCCCGTGGCATGGAGCAGCGATCCGGCATTCAAGAACAACAGTCCTTTGAACAAACCGTGATTGAGAACGTGAAAGAGCGCGCCGAAGAAAGCAATCGTGGCCAATGCCGCGGCATCCGGACGGGTCGAGGACAACAAGACCATGCACGCACCCGTTCCCAGCAGGATGTATCCAATTTGCCCGATGCTGTGGAACGCAAGCAGGCGCTTGGTCTGTTCCTGTTTGAGCGCCTGCATCGTGCCGGTGAACAGCGTGACCGTCCCGAGCACCGCGACAATCAAGCCCCACCGTGCCATCGGATAATCGGATTGCGCTTCCACCGGAACCAGCCAGAGGAAATAACGCATCAGACCGTAGACCCCGGTCTTGATCATCACGCCGGATAACATCGCGCTTACCGGCGACGGTGCGGCCGGATGCGCGTCGGGCAGCCAGAACTGGCCGAATGGCCACATGCCCATCTTTATGCCGAACCCCACGAGGAACAAGGCAAACGCCAGCGCCGTGGTTCCCGGCCTGGTGGCCAACAGCAACGGCAGGTTCCCGCTGACGGTATCGAAGTCGTACTTCAGGCTCGCGCCGCCGCGCGCAGCCGCCCCCGTGACGGCGAGCAACTCCGCTCCGATCATGGTGGCCGCGCAGGCGATTTGCATCATAATAAGAAACTTATTCGCCGCCCGGATGTTCTCCGGTTTCCGGTTCTCAAAACGGATGAGCGCATAGCCCGGCAGGGTCATCATTTGCCAGAAAATGAAGAAGAACCACATCATGTCCGTGGTGCTCAACAAACCGTACATCGCGGCGAGGAACGCCAGGAAATGGGGATAGTATCGTGCCACGCCGTAGTCCGGATAGTGTCGCATGTAGACGATGGAGTAGAACGAAGTCGGAACCGCAATAACCGCTGCCAGCAACAGGAACATCGATGTCAGGCCATCCACATGAATGCATAACGCGAAGCCGATTTCCGGCATCGCCCAAAACGTAGCGGCATGCGGCGATGGCCCGCTCGTCAGAACCTCACCGACGGCAAGGAGAATGAGGATGGCGGAAGCCACGGTAACGAAAAAGGCAAACCAACCGGCGCTGTTCTTGTTGCGCGAGAGGGGAAGCACCAGTACTGCCCCACCGAGGCAGATGAGAATCGCAGCCAGTACCGCTTGTTCGGGCGTGATCATGATTCCGTTTCTGCGGCGCAATGCGTTGCCGCGGTCTCCAGGCTGCACAGCAATTCACCGAGAGCGTCGAGCGTGGTCTGCACCCTCGTTGTAAGCGACCCTGCCCGCTTCAATGATTCTGGTTGGACACCCAACAACCACACGCGCGTATTCCCATTCGCTTCCACCCATTTTGCCAGCAGACCCAGCGAGATGTTGTGTGTGGAGACTTGTGGAAATCTCGCGACGATTTCTTCGGTGTTCAACAGGACGACCGAACCCGGCGTGCCGCCACACTCAACCGCATCCAAAAAAACAAGGTGATTGAATCCTTCTTCCACGACACGGCCCAGGCAGCGATCGGGTGAAGTCCCGCCGACAACCACATCCGGCGTTCCCGCCTCGATGAGTTTCTCGGCCAGGCGCACGCCGAAGCCATCGTCTCCATAATCCACATTCCCAATGCCCATCAAACAGACACGTCCTTCGAGACAGCATCGAAGTTGTTCCCGGAGGTTCGGCATCAGATGTCCTCCCCGAGGTTCGCAATTTGTTCGTAAGTAAACACGGGACCATCCACGCAGACATAGGCCACGCCGATACAACAGTGGCCGCATTTCCCGACGCCGCATTTCATGTAGCGCTCCAGCGTCGAAACGATCTGCCGTGGCTGGAATCCCATCGCGAGCAGGTCCTTGATAACAAAGCGGAACATGATCGGAGGACCGCAGACGAAGGCAATGGTGTTCTCCACCGGCACGTGCACGCCAGGCTTCGCAAACAGGCTCCCGACAACGCCAACGTTGCCGCTCCAACCGGCGGCGGCACGGTCTACCGTAAGATGGCACTCGACCCCGGGCGTCAGCTCCCATTCGTGAAGTTTGGAGACGTACATCAATTCCCCGGGTGTCTTCGCGCCATGGAAAATCTGGATGCGCTGGTACTTGTCGCGGTGCTCGAGCGCATCCACAATGCAAGAGCGCAATGGAATCAGCCCGATGCCGCCCGCGACGAACACAAGGTTCTTCCCGTAATATTCTTCCATGGGAAAACCGTTGCCGTACGGTCCGCGCACGGCAAATCTGTCTCCGGCCTTGAGCTGGTGAAGCGCGGCCGTGCAACTCCCAACCTGACGAATCGTGAAAAAGGTCTCTTTCTCGGTCGGGCTGGGCGGCAGTGACGCGGGAAATTCTCCAACGCCAAACAGCGATACCTGCGCAAATTGGCCGGGACGAAACCGTTTGAACGCCTGCTGTTCCGCCGCATCGTCAAAGCGCCAATAGAATGTCTTCACGTCGGGAATCTCGGTCACGATCCGATCGAGCACCGCGGTCTTTGGCAAATAAATGTTCTCAGTAGCCGACGCGTTCATGCTTGTCAACCTCTGTTGAGGCGCGGCGGATCATCTCGACCACGCTTGGCATTCCGATGTCACCATGACAGACGTCAGCACAGCGGCCACAGCCGACGCATGCCATGGAGAGTTCACGTTGGATGAAATAGTGCGCCAGCTTGCGGAAAAAACGGCGGTTGCGCCGGTCGTGCACAGTGCGACGCGGATTGAAACCACCCGCCATCCGTGTAAAGCCGCTGAGGGCGCAGGAATCCCAGATCCGGACGCGCTCCATTTCGTTTGCCGCCACCGGGCGATCGCTGACGGTGAAACAGGTGCAGGCCGGACAGACATAGGTGCAACCACCACATTCGAGGCAACGATTGCCGATCTCTTCCCAGGTCCTTTCCGAGACGCTGCCCTGGGAAACGCAGCGAATGGTTGTCGCAAACCAACTGGTGGTGGTTTTGAACCGCTTGCGCACCTCGGTCAGGATCGTATGGCGCTTTTGGATGTGTTCCACCCCGCCTTTCCGGAAAATCGGACTCGCGAACAGCGCCTCGCCAGCGGGCGTGCCGGCCACCGCCATGAATTCATTGCCCAGATCCATGAGTTGTAGATCGAAGTGATCGCGCGCGGCCGGCCCGGTATCGGCGCACACGCAGAAGCACTCGTCACTGATGTCGCGGTCCGGGTCGGTGCAAACGAGGTTCACCAGAAACAGGTTTCGTCGGCGCTTCTCGTAATAGATGTCGCGGAAATCACGGCCCAGGTAGAAGCGATCGAGATGATAGATCCCGGCAAGATCGCACGAGCGTATCCCGAAGATGGCACGTTTGGGCTCTTCGTACGTCGGCTCAATCTGGATGCCGCCGTTGGCGCGCCGCACCTTCAACAGGCGCTCGATGTGCGGGAGGACAAAACGCTTTGGCGGATAGTAGGGATTGGGCAGATGCAATTCAATGCGCTCACGATTCTCATCCGTTACCGTGTCGAAGAAGGTGTCGCGTCCCCAGCCGTGGAACGGGGCAATAACCTCGTAGTCCTGCTGGCGCAATTGGTCCACAATCTTGAGTACATCCGCGCGATTCAGGATGCGGGCTTTCAAGCGGCCTCCTTTTCCACCCGAACCGGCACCAACTGGACGCCGTTGTCCATGGGGCCGCGGATTTGCTCCTGCACCTGGTGGACGAAGAATGGCACGAATACGGCGCCACTCCGAATTTCGGGAGTGACGCGGGCTGTCACCACCGCCGAACCGCTGGCCGTGCGCAATCGGATTTTCTCGCCGTCGCGGACAGCCAGTTGTTTGGCGTCGGCACTGTTCATTTCCACGAAACCTTCCGGGTAATCGAGCAGCAAGATGCGATACTCGCGCTTCAGCGTCTCGCTGTGTTGGATCAGCACGTTCTGGTTCCAGTAATACGTGGAGTTGCCGAAAACCAGCGTGAGCGGATAGTCCTTCCGCGCGATAACGGATTGCGGATGCACAGTAATGGGAACGAACTTGAACCCGGTTTGCGGAATACCGTCCGCGAAAAGAAATGGTGTGCCGAGTGGATGATCCTTTGTGCAAGGCCACTGCCGACCGTAACCGCGGGCAAGATTGTCGTAGTCAGCGCCGCTATAAAACGGCACCACGGCCGCGATCTCGTCCATGACATCCGCCGGCGAGTCGTAGTCCCAATCCGCGCCCAAAGCCCGGGCGAGCATGGTGAGTTGCTGCCAGGCTGGAATGGTCCCGGGGAGCGGGTCGATAACGCGTCTTGCCAACTGAATCCGGCGCTCCGTGTTGGTGAAGGTAACGAGTTCCTCGCCAAACGCGGTCAGGGGGAGCACGACGTGAGCCTGCCGGGCCGTCTCGGTCAGAAACAAATGCTGCACCACGACCAGATCACAGTGCTGCAGCATATCGGCAGCGTCGCCCACGAAAGCGGTGCTGAGGGGATCGTAGCGGCAGAGCCAGACGGCCCGCACATTGGCACGACTGCGATCCGTGAGCAGCGTCCGCGCCCCCAGTCCAACTTCAGATGGCAGCTTCGTGTGCCACAGTGCTTCAACCTCCGCACGGGCCGCGGCGTTCGCCACAGGCCGGTAACCGGGTAATCGGTTGGGCAACACTCCCATGTCGCAGACACCTTGCAGATTGTTGTGTTCGGTCAGGGCGAAGACACCCGCGCCTTCCTTGCCAATTTGGCCGGTGAGCAGGGCCAGGTCCACGATCGCCTCCACCGTCTCGGCATCGCGCGCCTCGATACCGGTGGAGTACAGAATCGCGGCGGACTTGGCGCGGGCGTACGCGAGGGCGACCGACTCAATGAGTTCCGCCGACACTCCGCAGCCTTCCGCAGCCGCCAACAGGTCGTAGTCGAGAACACTGGCCAGAAACGCTTCGTAGCCCCGGCAGTGCGCCTTGATGAACGGCAGATTCATCAGACCCCGATCCACAATGATCTTCGCCACCGCTCCGTAAAACAGGGTTTCCGTACCCGGTTTGATTTGCAGGAAGAAGTTGGCGCTCTCGGCGACACGATGACGGCGAGCGTCGATGACCACAATGGTTGCGCCCTTGAGCTTGGCCCGGATCACGGCCCCGCCGATGGTCGGCAATTGTGAGGCCAGGTCCACTCCGTCCACAAATATGACCTCACTCCGGGCCAACTCCGCCACGGAGTTGGTCGTGGCCGCCACGCCAATCATGTTGAGGAGGACATTGATCGAGTTGTTGCAGTAAACCCCGGCGCCATGATCCACATTGTTGGTGCCAATGACGGCGCGGGCCAACTTCTGTAGCAGGTACGCCTCCTCATTCGAGCACCGTGGGGAGTTGAGAAAGGCCAGTGCGTCAGGACCGTGTCGGTCGCGGATTTCCTTCATGCGTGTGGCAATGAAACCGAGAGCCTCGTCCCAAGTGACCTCCTCAAGCTGGCCGTTCTTTCGCAGCAACGGGCTTTTCAAACGGTCCGGCGAACTGGCGACCTCGTGAACATGCCACCCGCGCGCGCATATTCTTCCCTGGTTCGTGGGGTGCGACATGCTGGGATAAGCGCCCACCACCCGGTTGCCTGATGTCTCAAGATAGAGACCGCAACCGACTCCGCAGAACGTGCAAGTGGTCAGTCTATGAGTCATGCGTGCCTGTCGCTTCGCTGGTTTTGTCGTCCTCCCCGGTGTCCACCTCACCCCGCGCGTGATCCGCTTAAGGGTGGTTCCTTGATCTTGCCGACCGCGAGGCCATCCACAATTTTGCCTCCCACCAGGTGTTCGGCGACGATCTTGCGGGCGGCGGCAGGATTGACGTTGGCGTAGGTGACCTTCTCGCCGCTCTTGTCCTCGACGCAGATGACCGGCTCGGCATCGGTCAGTCCGCTGCCGCCGTTGACGGCGACCTCCACGTTTTCAATGCCGCGCTTGTCGAGTTCGTCGAGCACTGTGGTCATGACTTCGCGCGCCCCGGCAGCGATGGCGCTGGTGCCCATGCTGATCACGACGCGGTACTTTCTCTTCCCTCCACGCAGCGCAAGATGCCGTTGCGCCCGTTCCCGGAGCTTCTGGAGTTCCTCGATATTCATGGAAAGTCTCCCTTCTTGCGAACAGAGATGAAATGTCTGGTCGGCCGAATGGCCAGGGCATCGCGCGCAGACCAGCCGGTGGACCCAAACCGTGAGTCACTCGCTCGCGCCCGAACTGCCAATTGCATCAAAATAGGATCGGCGGGCAAGGAATTGCCTGGAGACGGAGGACACAGCGAGCGTTGCGAGCAGTCGCAGCGCAATGCACCCAAAACTCTCTTAAACCTCACGTGTCAACTTACCCTCTCGCGACCCAAGACCGCAGCCGCACGGGACAGGCGACGGCTTCACCACTTAGTGAATTTTTTCACAATCTCGGGCCCTTGTCCAGAATATTTCCAGAGTGAGCTGGGAACACACCGGTTTCGGCGATCGCCAACTGCTCACGAAGTTGCGGATGCGGGTCACTGGTTGGCGCGGATCGTCGGCGAACACATCTTGTTGGCGAGGGCAACGCCACCCCGCGAAAACGAACAGTTACCGGTTGGGGAGTTCGGACGTTAGCTGGCTCATCGTAACCGGCCCGTGTCATCCCCCCCAGAGACGTTCGGGAGATGGATGGGCAACCCGAGGCCAGCAGCGGTGCCTGACAGCCAACTGCGAGTTCTGACACGATGTCAGCCTCCGAAGGCAGACTGCGACACTCTGGCAATACTGGCCCGCAAGAAGACCGCTCTTACAGACGCCAGTGTAACTACGCAACCAATTGTGTGGCAGCCACATATGTCGCTCGTAATTCTCTCGATGGACCGAATGGCACAACCGATGCGATATCAGGTTACTTGGTTTCCGAAAGATGTCGAGCTAGAGCGCTTCTCGACGGCTGGCTGTTCCAGAGAAGACAAAATTTTTACCGAAGAGAGAGGAGAGTTTGGTGTCATGGCTGTTGACCTTGAGAAGATCCTGCGTCCGGTCGATAATCCCGTTCCGCCGTTTCCACCGAAGTATATGATGCTCGCGGGCGGGGAAGAGATGGTCATTCGTCAGGTGGCCCGGGATGAAATCCCCGACATCCTGCAACATGTCGAACCCCTGATTCACGTCGAGCGTGACTATTACGACGTTGTCGCCGCGCGTCTCTACAGTGAGCTTCTGGCCTACTATCGCTATCGCGTCCAGGACGAATACGTCCTCGTGGCGCAAATCGATGGCGAGCTCGTCGCGGTCGTGAACGGTCGCCTGCTGAGCAAGGACGTCGGCATGTCGTACCACACCGTCGCCCTTCGGCGCGGCTTGCGCGTGGGAGCGCACGCCTTCGCCACGAAGATGGAGTACCACATCGATATCATCGGTCAAAAAGAAGTCCTGATCGTGGCCGAGTCGCCGATTGGTTTTCGGCGGTGGATGATCGAGTACGAACTGGAGAAGCGATTCCACATCGCGCATGAACTCGGCGGCGTTCCCTCGTGGGCCCTGACAAAGGAACTGTTCAATCGCGCCCGGGAAACGCTTGTCGTCGGTCGCCGTCCCGTGCCGCAGCAACTCCTCAAAAAAGCCCAGGCGGCCATACTGCCGCCGACCGATCCGCCGAAGGCGCCCGCCGATCTTCTCGCGGCTACGCGGTCGCTCTATGATTCGACGGGCACGGCACTGATGTCTCAGCGTTGGAAACAGGAAGGGAAGGCTTGATCATGCGCGAGGTCTATGTCGTCGGTATCGGGATCACGAGTTTTACTCGTCTCGAGTATCCGTTAAGTGAAATCGCCGCGTATCCCGCGATGATTGCGCTGAAGGATGCCGGTCTTTCCAAGGTCGATCACGTGTATGTGGCCAATATGGCCAGCGCCCGGGCAAACCACCAGACCGGGCTGGCCAGCGCTGTCGTCGACACCCTGAGCCTGACCCCCGCCGGCGCCGAAGTCATCGAGAACGGCCCCGCGTCCGGTGCTTCCGCCATCAAGCAAGGGTTTATGGCTGTGGCTTCCGGACTTCACGACACCGTCCTGGTCACATCCGCGGAGCGCCTGCGTGAGGTGAACAATCTGGAAGCGACGGACATCGTGGCATCACTATCGCACCCGCTCGCCGAGTACATCTACGGCGTGACGCTGCCGTCGCTGGCTGCGATGTTCACCCGCCTCTACATGCAGAAATACGGCGTGACCGAGCGGCATCTGGCCATGGTGGCGGTGAAGAACCACGACAACGCATTGCTGAACTTCTTCGCGCACTTGCATGAGAAAATCACCATCGAAGGAATCCTCGATTCCCCCGAGGCGATGACCAACAATCCGTATGTTGCCGAACCGTTGCGATTCTTCGATTGCTGTCCGGTTTCCGACGGTGGCGCGGCGGTGATTCTGGCATCCGCGGAAGTCGCGAAGCAACTCAAGAAACCCTTGATCCGGCTGGCCGGCGTCGGGCAGGCGACGGACACCCATTGCGTCCATGAACGCGCGGAACCGACGGACCTGCTGGCCGTGCGGGGCGCTGCGGCCAAGGCATTCCACATGGCCGGCGTGAGTCCAGCCGACGTCAACGTTGCCGAGCTTCACGATGCCTTCACGATTCTGGAGATTGTCGAGAGCGAGGAGGTCGGTTTCTTCAAGAAAGGCGAAGGACATCTCGCGCTCGAACGGGGTGAAACCCGTCTGGGCGGGAGGCTCCCGATCAACACATCGGGCGGTTTGAAAGCCAAAGGACATCCTGTGGGGGCGACCGGCGTCGGGCAAGCCCACGAAATTGTGCTGCAACTTCGCGGCGAAGCCCATAAGCGACAGGTGAAGGATGCGCGGATCGGTTTCACCTGCAACTTCGGCGGCTTCGGCAACAATGTTGTTTGCCTCGTCTTTAAGAGGGAGAACTGACCATGGTCCTGGAGATTTACGCGTATCAATGCAAAAAGTGCGGGCAACTTCATTATCCGTTCCGCATGGTGTGCAAGAAGTGCGGAAACAAGGAACCGTTCGAGTTTGACACGGTTCCTCTTCCGAAGAATGGCAAACTGCTGACGTTCACAACCGTCCACAATCTCCCCCCCGATTTCAACGTCGCCAAGCTGACCCTTGGAATCGTTGAACTGGAAAACGGGATGCGGATCACGGGGCAACTGAAAGCTCCTAGCCCGAAGATCGGGATGGCGGTCCGTGGGAAGGTCGAGACCGTCCGCGAGGCCGAATACAGCAAGAATTTCGGGATGGTGTTTTACCCGGCATGACCGTGGTGAGTATTGGGGATCAGGTGAGGAAAGGAACCTACCCGTTCCATTCCCGGTTCCACCGAGCTGTGAATTTCCGGCATGGCGACCTCCTTATCTCCGTAGTCAACGAGGAAATCGGCCCCGGCCCCCTGAACATTGTTGTTTGTGACCTCGATGCCGGGCCGGCGTGCGGCAGGGTGGCGCCGTTGGAAGTGGGGGCGCACGTGGTCGTCTTTGGAAACCGCCAGTTCCAGTTCACGGACAACCATTCTTACCGCTCGACTGTCGCGCTCGATTCCTGCAATCGTCGGCTCTTCCGGCACAATCTCTCGGTGTTTGGAGAACAACTCAAAACAATGTCACCCGCAAAAAGCCTCGCCTTTCTTCTCGACGAAAAGAGAACCCAAAACTTCCGATCCGGGTTCGAACGGGCCTTTGTGGATCAGATCCGTCGCGATGTCCACCAGATCATGAATGGCAATTTGCTAAATGGCGTTCGAGGCCTGAAAGGATGTGGGTTCGGACTAACTCCGAGCGGCGACGACTTTATCGCCGGGTTGCTCATTGGTTTGAACCTTCTGCAGCAACTACGAGGGCAGGATTACCAAGAGATTGCAGATGATGTGTTTCGAACGGCAAAAGCCGGCAACATATTCTCCAATTCGTTTCTGGACCTCGCCCGCCGCGGCTTGCTTTTCGGACGCATGAAAGATCTGGTTCTCGCGCTGATGCACGAAAGCGAGGAGATGGTGAGGCAGTCGGCGGCGAGACTAATGGCCATCGGCGAAAGTTCCGGCGCCGATTTGGGAACGGGATTCTTGCTCACGGTTTGCGGCGAAATGGGGGTTTCATGATCGTTGCCGGCCAGATTCGCAAAGGCGCCTACTTCGATTCCGTCACGTTGATGCGTGTGGGAAAGGAGATCACCGCCCTGCCCGGCGTGATCGACGCCGCCGTGGTAATGGGGACAAAATCCAACAAAGCGATCCTGAATTCCAGTGGCCTGTTGAGCGCCAGACTTGATAATGCAAGCGACACCGATCTTTTGGTCGCGGTAAAGGGCGAGACTGAAACCGCAACGCAATCTGCCCTGGCCGCTGTCGACGGGCTCCTGAAAAAGATGGTCAATACAACCACTAAGGGGAGCGAATCACGTCCAACAAGCCTGGCTGGTGCGCTCAACATAATTCCTGACGCCAATCTCGCCCTGATTTCGATTGCCGGCCGATACGCTGGCGATGAAGCGATGCGCGCTCTCGAGAACGGTCTGCACGTCATGCTCTTCTCGGATAACGTCTCATTGGAGAAAGAAATCGCGCTGAAGAAATTTGCCCAAAAACGCGGGCTGCTTGTCATGGGACCGGATTGTGGCACGGCCATCATTAACGGCGTTCCCCTCGCCTTCGCAAACGTCGTGAATCGGGGAAACATCGGCATCGTTGCCGCCGCAGGCACGGGGTTACAGGAAGTAAGCTGCATTATCTCCAACGCCGGCGCGGGGATCTCGCAGGCCATCGGCACCGGTGGCCGCGATGTGAAACAAGAGGTCGGCGGAATCATGTTTCTGGAGGGGCTGAAAGCCCTGGCAAAGCACGAACCGACACGCGTCATTCTCCTCGTTTCCAAACCGCCGCACAAAGACGTGCTGCGTCGGATCGAGAAGCTGGCGAAAACAATCCGCAAACCCATCGTAACCTCGTTTGTCGGTGCGTCCACACATGAAGATTGCCCCTCCACTCTCGAAGAAGCGGCCCTGATTGCCGTTGCCCTGTCACAAGGACAACCGCGTGATGAAGTCTCCACCCGACTCGTTGCGCGGGATAAAGAAATCCTACGAATCGCGAAGCGCGAAGCCGGCAAACGGAAGAAGAACCAGAAATATGTGCGCGGACTGTTCAGTGGCGGCACGTTCTGCGCCGAGGCTCAAGTCCTTTTCAAATCCCTGCTGACGGGCGTGTTCTCGAACGCTCCCGTGGGCAACACGAAGCAGCTCCGAGATTCTCTTGTCAGCCAGAAACACTCGGTCATCGATCTTGGCGAAGACGAATTCACGGTCGGCCGACCGCATCCAATGATCGATTACTCGCTACGGAATCGCCGCATCCTCGTCGAAGCGGACGATCCGGAGACTGCGGTGATTCTACTGGATGTCGTGCTCGGGTACGGCTCCCACCCCGATCCGGCTGCCGAACTCTCGAGTGTGGTTCGCCAGGCATCACGCAAAGTTTCCGTTATCTGTTCGATCACCGGAACCAATCAGGATCCGCAGAACCGGAGCCGTGTTGAGGCTGCCCTGCGGAGGGCCGGGGCAATTGTGATGCCATCCAACGCCGCCGCTTGCAAATTGGCGGCGCAAATCATTCAATGCTTGGGAAGGAAATGACGTCGATCAATCAACTGTTCGGCAGTGACCTGAAGGTCGTCAACATCGGCTTGTCAGCCTTCAAACAGGCGCTGGATGATGCCCATGCGATCTCCGTGCAGGTTGACTGGAAACCCTCGATGGAGGTCGATCCCCAATTGGCGAACCGCGTGAAAATGTTCCGCCCCGCGATTGAAAAGGCCAATGCCGAGGTCGTGAAGATCATTCTGAGCGGCATGCCACACCTCATCGGTTTGGAGCGCGCCATCGATGTCATTCCGGGGATAAAGTCGGACATGCTCCTGCACGCGGGACCGCCGATTACGTGGGATCGGATGTGCGGGCCAATGCGTGGCGCCATGATTGGTGCATTATTGTATGAGCGGAAGGCTGAAACCTTCGAGGAAGCCGAGCGGCTCGCGGCATCCGGCGCAATCACCTTCTCCCCCTGTCACGAACATGCTTCCGTCGGCCCGATGGCAGGAATCATCTCGCCGTCGATGCCGGTGTTCGTGCTGAAAAACGAGGCGCACGGCAATTTTGCATACTGCACGTTGAACGAGGGGCTCGGCAAGGTACTCCGTTACGGCGCGTATGGTGAGACAGTGATTGAGAAGCTGCGATGGATGGAAGGCACACTCTATCCGGTCCTGAAGAAAGCTGTGGCCAAACTCGGGAAAATCGACCTCAAGAACATCATCGCCCAGGCGCTCCACATGGGAGACGAGGTCCACAACCGCAACCGCGCAGCCACTTCTATTTTCTATCGGACGATTGCGCCGGCGATTGTAACGACCTGTGATGATCCGACCGTTGCTGCTGAAGTCCTGGAATTTATCAACCACAACGACCACTTCTTCCTGAACCTTTCCATGCCCGCCTCCAAAGTCACGCTGGACGCGGCGCGTGGCGTCAGGAACAGCAGTGTTCTGGTCGTCATGGCCCGCAATGGCACCGACTTCGGCATCCAGCTCTCGGGTACTGGTGATGAATGGTTCACCGGTCCGGCCGATGTGCCCGACGCCTTGTTCTTCCCGGGTTACACGCGGGCCGATGCGAATCCTGACATCGGCGACAGCGCAATCACGGAGACAAATGGATTGGGTGGATTCGCCATCGCGGCGGCGCCGGCCATCGTCCAGTTCGTTGGCGGCAGTAGCGACGATGCGATTCGTTACACGCAACAGATGTACGAGATCACCGCTGGCGAGAACAACATCTACCAGATTCCCTACCTGAACTTTCGCGGCACGCCGACGGGAATCGATGCGATCAAGGTCGTCGAGAAGAACATCCTGCCGTTCATCGACACCGGCGTTGCCCACAAGGAACCGGGCGTGGGCCAGATTGGCGCCGGCGTGTTGAGCGCGCCCGCCGAGCCGTTCCAGAAAGCGTTCGCGGGATTGGCCAGAAGATTAACCAAGAAATGAGAGACAGCCGATGAATACCAAACAATTCCTGCAATTCATGGACAAGGTCCGTGTGTATGATCTGACGCAACCGTTGAGCATTCACACACCTCCGTGGCCGAGCTATATGCCGTTGGGCATCCAGTACTTCAAGCGCATCGCGGGCGCGCACATGGGACAGGGCGCCAACGGCCAGATCATCACAACCAGCAACCACGTCGGCACGCACATGGACGGGGAGATTCATTTTCACGCCAGCGGCCGGTCGATTGGTCATGTCCCAATCGAAGAGTGGATTGGCCCCGGCGTCGTGGCCGACATTTCCAAGGACGTGGGTGACTACGATCTCTACTTTCCAGAAACGATCACGAAGAACGTCGAGGTCAAGAAGGGCGATATCCTGATCATCAATACCGGCTACCACCGCTACGCCTGGGACCAGAAACAGTCCGATGAACTCCGGTATTTTGTGAAACACCCGGGTCCCGGCCCCGGCTTCCACCAATGGGCGTTGGACATGAAGCTCAAGTGGATCGGCGTTGATTGTGGCAGCGCGGACCATCCGATGAACACCATTATCCGCAACTGGCACCCCGCCCGGTTCGCCGAAGCCGAGAAGAAATTGAAGGCCAAGTACGGCAAGGGATGGGACGCGATGTTCCCGCCCGACGAGTACTATCAGGTCATGCACCTGAAATTGTTCCCCAAGAAACTGGTGCATGCCGAGAATCTCGGCGGCGAAATCGACAAGGTCAGCAATCAGCGGGTGTGGATTGGCTGTTTCCCGCTACGCGGCATCGAAATGGAATCGGCCATGTGCCGCATCGTGGCTTTGTTGCCGCCAAAATAAGGAGGTCATCATGGCTATCGCGCACGAGTTTGACTATGTGAAGCCCGGCACACTGCGCGAGGCAGTCAACACGGTTGCGCGCTACGGAACGCGCGCCCGTGTTCTCGCCGGCGGAACCGACTTGATCACTCTGATCGCCGAAAACATGGTGACGCCCGACGCCGTGGTGGATATCAAAGGCATTGCCGGTCTCGACAAGATCGAATTCAAGAATGGCGTCCTTACGATCGGCGCGCTGGTCACATTCAGCGACCTGCGAGATTCCCCGGTCATTGCGAAGAAGTTTCCTGTAATTCACCAGATGACTGGCTGGGTCGCTTCGGTGGGCATCCGGAACCGTGCCACCATGGTCGGTAATATCTGCTCCGCGGTCCCCTGCTGTGACAGCGGTCCGATTCTGTTGGTGTACGATGCCGCAGTACTGGTGGTCGGCCCGTCGGGAAAGCGAAAGGTGCCGCTGCGCGACTGGTTTCTCGGTCCGCGCAAGACCGTACTGAAGCGCGGCGAGATCGCCACCGGAGTAACGCTGGCGCTGCCCAGGAAGAAACATGGCGCCTGTTTCGTCAAGCTACGCAGGTACGAAGGCGAAGACCTCGCGCAAGCCAGCGTGACGGTTCTCGCGTACGCCGACAACACGTACCGAATCTCTTTCGGGTCGGTCGCGCCCCGCCCGATTCGTGGAGAGAGAATTGAGGCCCTGTTGGCGGGCCGTGCGTTGTCGGATGACTTGATTCAGGAAGCAGTCCGACTTGTGCCGGAAGAAATCGCCCCCATCACCGACATCCGTGCGACCAAGGAGTATCGGATGCACATGGTGGGTGTGATGCTGGAACGAGGACTCCGGGCCGCGGTTGAGCGAATCACGGGCTCGGGTCCCGCGTATGGCACCAGCGTGATATAGGAGGCGGCCATGACAAAACGGATCACCGTAATACTCAACAACGAGACCCGCAGCCTTGATGTCGAGCCGAACGACATTCTTCTCAATGTCTAGCGGGAAACGCTGGGCGTAAAGAGCCCGAAGATTGGTTGCGAACGGGGCGACTGCGGCGCCTGCACGGTGCTGCTTGATGGCAAAACCGTGCGCACCTGCCTGATCCTGGCCGTCGAGGTGGACGGTCACGAAATCACGACACTCGAAGGGTTGAGTCAGTCTGGCCTGACGCCCGTGCAACAATCTCTTCTCAAACACAACTCCTTCCAATGTGGATTCTGCGCGCCCGGCATGGTGCTCTCGGCGACCGAACTACTGGGCAAGAACCCAAGCCCTTCCCAAGACGAAGTCAAAGAGGCTATCTCCGGCAACTTATGTCGTTGCACTGGTTACGAACCGGTCATTGACGCTATTGTGGCCGTCGGCAAGAAAGCGGGGAAACGCGTATGAGTTCGCTCAAGATTGTTGGCGAATCGCCCGAACGCATCGACGGGCTGGAGAAAATCACCGGAGCCGCCACCTACGTGGACGACATCGATTTTGGCGCGAGGCTGCTTCACGCGGAGATCGTCGAAACCCCTTACGCACATGCTTTGATCAAGAGTATCGATACTTCGGCCGCCGAAAAGGTTCCCGGTGTCGTACGCGTGATCACCGGCAAGGATTTTCCGTACCGCTTCGGATTGTACATGCAGGACCGATTTAGTTTTCCGACCGACCGCGTCCGGTTTGTGGGCGAACAGGTCGCTGCCGTGGTCGCGCACGACGCGAAAACGGCAAAACGGGCGGCCAAGCTCGTGAAGGTGGTTTACGAGGAACTCGAACCCGTCCTCGACCTCACGAAGGCGCTTCGGGATGATGCTGTGTTGGTGCACCCTGATCTGGGGAATTACACGCGTTGCCCGTGGTTCTTCCCGCAGGCGGGTACGAACATCGCCCACTGGCGCAAAACGAGGAAGGGTGACATCGAGAAAGGCTTCAAAGAAGCCGATGTCATTCTGGAAGATATCTATACGGTCCCGCGTTATTCCCACTGCGCGATCGAACCTCATGTGATCGTCGGCTTGTACGATTTATCCGGACGGCTGACGCTCTGGTCGGCTTCGCAGTCGCCCTACACGCAACGACACGTTCTGGCGCAGGCGTTGGCGCCGCTCGGGTTGTCCCACAAGGACATCCGCGTCGTGACGCCGTATGTCGGCGGCGGTTTTGGCGGCAAAGCCGGCGTGTCGATGGAGATTATCGGCGCGGCGCTGGCCATTACGGTAAAGGGCCAACCGGTAAAAGTCCGCTGGTCGCGGGCGCAGGAATTCTACAATACATACCAACGGCAGGGCGTCATCGCGCGGATCAAGCTGGGCGCCAAGAAGGACGGTACCATTACGGCCATCGAGCACACGTTGCATTGGGACGCCGGGGCTTATGTGGAATACGGCGCAAATGTGGTGAACGCCGTCGGGCTTTCCGCCACGGGGCCATACCGGATACCGAACGTGAAAATCGATTCGGTCTGCGTCTATACCAACCTACCGCCCAGCGGCCCGTATCGCGGTTTTGGGTACTCCGAGTTCCATTTTGGACTGGAATCCCACATGAACCGAATGGCCCACAAGCTCGGCATGGATCCCGTCGAGTTCCGGAGGAAGAACGCCATCCGCGAAGGCGACACGCTCGCGTACGGCGCAAAGATGAATCCGAGCGGTCTCCATGAGGCGATCGACCGTGTGGCTGCGGAAATTGGTTGGGGGAAGAAAGAGGTATCGAAGGATCCCAACAAGGTGATCGGCAAGGGCTTCGCCTGCTTCTGGAAGGCACCGGCGCTGCCGCCCAACGCCGCGTCGGCGGCGTTCATGAAGTTCAACGAGGACGGCAGCTTGAACATCAGCGTCTCGGGCATGGAAATCGGGCAGGGGTTCCTGACCGTGATGGCCCAGATCGCCGCTGAGATTCTCACGGTGCCGATGGAGAGAATCCGCGTCGAGCTACCCGACACGGACCGCAACGCGTACGAATGGCAGACGGTGGGCTCTCACGTGACGTGGGGTTGCGGCAATGCCGTGAAAGCCGCGGCGCTGGAATTGCGCGGAAAGATGTTCGAAGTCGTCGAGCGGGCCCTGGGCATCGCCCGCGACACGCTGTACCTCGAAGATGAGAAGGTCAAATGCCGGACGCGCGCGGATTTTGAGTTGCCGCTGCAAAACTTCGTCATCAACGGCATCCAGACGTCACATGGGAATTTCATCGGCGGACCGATTCTCGGGAGCGGTGTATTCATGCCCGAGTTCACCTCGGCGTTGAGCGACCCGGAGACGAGTCAGGGTGGCCATCCGAACGTGCACTACACGGTGGGCGCCGCCGCTGTCACTCTCGAGATCGACAAGAAGACCGGTAAGATGCGCGTGCTGAAAGCCACGCTGGCCGTCGACGCCGGTAAGGCAATCAATCCGGGTCTTGTTAAAGGCCAGATCGTCGGTGGGATCGTTCAAGGGCTGGCAACGGTGCTGTACGAAGATATCCGCTACGACCTGAAGGGGAAACTGGTGAATGCCAATTTTACGGATTACAAGATACCGACCTCAATGGATGTGCCGGACGAAATTGTTCCAATCATCGTGGAGGTCGCGCAGCCGGATGGTCCGTTCGGGGCGCGCGGAACGGGCGAACATACGATGATTCCCGCAGCGGCCATGGTCGCCAACGCGGTCGAAGATGCCATCGGTCTGAGGATGAAGATCATGCCGATTACGGCCGAGAAAGTGGCGTTGGAATTGCAGGGGATTTCCTACGAAGACGTGAAGGGGTCGTACATGGGGCTTTGTTTTGCCGGGCATCCGGACGCCTACAAATTCCATACAAAGGCTTCGACGAAGAAGTAAGTCACACGGCGCGGCCAAGCCGCGAGCCCTGTTGGTGCAACGTCCCCTCGCGGGGAGACTTGCGCCGACCAGCAGTTCTGTCAGGCGCTCTACGTTGCGGATAGAACCGCGCCGGCGATGACGAGGGTTGCGGCCAGCATTTTCTTCACGGTGACGGGGTCCTGTGGGGATTCCAAAATTCCAAAATGGCTGACGACCATGGCCATCAAAATCTGGCCGGAGACCAGCAGGATGAAAAAGGGCCTCGCTCCCACTTTCGGGATCAGAAACGTGGTTCCGACGATGAAGAAGGCGCTGATGACGCCCGCCATGTGCAGGTAGACGGGGACGGTCTTGAGCCTGGCCAGACAATGGGACTCGCCTCCAAACGCCATGATCGATATGGAGGTGATCGTGGCCACGACGAAAAACGCCGCAGACGCCGCCATGGACGAGCCGAGGTATCGGGAAGCGGAACTATTCATCGGCAAGTAGACGGAGAGAATTACGCCCATGAGAAACGCGACGATGGCGTATGACGGTGTTTGCATAGTGCCCTTTCTGTTCCTGTCGATGTTGCAACAGCGCCATGCTCTGGTTGCCGTCGCGAACTCACTGCCGTAGTCGGTCAGTAGCCCGGCGGGCGCTGAAATGGTCCGGTCAATTCGGTGAGTTGTTCGGCGATCGCCAACAGTTTCATCTCACTCCAACGTTGGCCGACCACTTGCACGCCTATCGGGAGTCCTTCGGCCGAGCGAGCCAGTGGCAGGACCACCACGGGATGGCCGGTCAAGTTGAACGGGCTGGTGTAGCCTGTCCCGCCCAGTCGATAGGGAACGGGCTGACCGTCCACATCTATCGGCGTGCCGGGAGCGCAATGCGGGAACGCGGGGCCCACGGTCACGGGACACAACAGTGCGTCCCATGTTTCGAAGAAACGTTCTACAGCGGTAATGTACGCGTCGCGTTTGGTTAACGTGTCCGTGTACTGACGCAGTGTGGCGTTGCGTCTTCGGGCCATGCCGCGCATTTCGGGGTCGTCCGACGCGGCGTCGACCCCGAAGAACGCCGCGCACTCCTCTTCGAGTTCAGACGACATGGCCCCGCCGACTTCGCACTGGCGCAGTTCGCCGTATGTCTCCCAGAGGTCGGGAAAGTCGAAATTGTCCGGTAGACACTGTGCGACCTTGCAGCCTCGCTGCTCCAACGCGGCGACGAGGCCCGTCAATGCGGTCTTCGTATCGCCGGTTATCGGCAACCCGCCAAAATCATCGGCCCAAGCCACACGCAGTGCCCCCCAGGGCTGTGGCAATGTTGGAACAAGGGGCGCGGGAGGGACCTCCGGCTGACGAGGATCGGGACCCGCGATCACCTGCAGTGCCAGCGCCAGATCCTGCACGGAGCGGGCCAGTGGCCCGGGAGTGGCGACGTGCCGCACACCGCGTGGTCGTCCGGGCAGTTCTGGAATGTGACCAACGGTTGGTACGCGGAGCTCGGTTGGTTTGAGTGAATACACGCCGCAGTAATGCGCCGGAATGCGCACCGAGCCGCCGTAGTCGCTGCCCATCTCCAGCGCCGACAAACCGGCCGCGAGCGCGGCGGCCCCGCCACCGGTTGACCCGCCCGGCGTTCGTTCCAGATCCCAAGGGTTGTTCGACCGGCCGAAGATGGCATTGTCGCTCTGGAACCCATGGACGAGCATCGGCAGGTTGGTTTTTCCGAGCACGATTGCGCCCGCCGCCCGGAGACGCGCCACGACGGTGGCATCGACGGCCGGGATGTAATTGGCCAGTGGCGCGAAGCCGCTCGTCGTCCGCAATCCAGCTGTGGCGAATGAGTCTTTGATCGTCACGGGCACGCCGTGGAGCGGCCCCCAAAACTCGCCGCGGGCCAGGGCGGCATCGGCTTCGCTCGCTCGGGCCAGGGCCCCCTCTTCGTTGAGTGTGACGATGGCGTTGAGCGCCGGATTGTGGCGGGCAATGCGCGCGAGATAGGCGTTCACCACCTCGACCGCCGACACACGGCGGTCACGAATCGCCGCCGCCACCTCATGTGCGCTCGAGAAAACCAAACCTCTTGCCGTTTGTTCCCGGGGCTGGAACGGCACCATGCTGACGGCTCCGGATGTTTTTGACGCAGTCACCAAGCCACACCGCCTCCCAGCCACGCGCAGACGGTGACTGCATCAATTCCCCCAAGCCATGACGTGTGTGAATTCAAGGGCGTTCCTGATGTTGCCTTAATGTCGGGAGTTTGTCCATCCCCGACCGGAGACGGCGAGAGCGCCGTATGGCGGTCGGTCCGGGGACAACGCGGGAGGGAGACAAAAAAAGAGCGCATCTGCAAGTTTAGTTCACTGAGTCGTGAACGAGGCAGTTGTTGGTTGTTCTGGCTATTGTGACGGCTGTGCTCTCAAATTCTTTGGTGAAACCAAATCGACCCGTCCAACCTGAACAGCAATACGCTTGTGGTGGAGCACTACTGTGTTATAAACGCGCCGTGAATTTTGCTTCGATGACAAACATGCCTCTGTCCGAGCACAAGAGCCAATGATGCCGACCCGCCAAGGCTCGATTCGCCTTTTCCAAGTGGCGGGGATCAGCGTGTTTCTACATTGGTCGTGGTTCGTCGTCGCCGCGTACGAAATTACCAACCGCGGACAAAGTTACTCCTCGCTGCTGTGGAACGGCCTGGAATATCTCACGCTGTTCGTGATCGTGACCATGCATGAGTTCGGTCATGCGCTGGCGTGCCGCAGCGTCGGCGGGCGCGCCAATCAAATCGTGCTGTGGCCGCTCGGGGGCGTGGCGTATGTGGATCCCCCACCCCGTCCTGGCGCCATTCTGTGGAGCATCGCCGCCGGACCGCTGGTCAACGTCGTGCTGTTCCCGTTGCTCACAATCGGGCGTTTGGTGGCAATTTCCTGGGGCTGGCCGAGTTCCGCGCCCGACGTGTACGGATTGCTCCACGCCGTCTGGGTCATCAATCTCGCGCTCTTGATCTTCAATGTGTTGCCGGTATATCCGCTCGATGGCGGACAGATTCTGCGCGCGTTGCTGTGGTTTGTATTGGGGCGTGCGCGCAGCCTGATGGTAGCGGTCGTCATCGGCTTCGTCGGCGTGGCGGGATTGGTGGCGCTGGCGTTGCGGGCCCAATCAATTTGGTTCGGCATCATGGCCGCGTTCATCCTGATGAATTGCTGGCGAGGCTGGCAACAGGCCCGCGTGCTTGCCCGACTGGCGGCAGCACCCCGCCACCAGGATTTCGCCTGTCCATCCTGCAAGGCGGCTCCGCCACTGGGCGCGCTATGGAAATGCAGCCAGTGCGGAACTGCCTTTGACACGTTTGTGACGCACGCTGCGTGTCCCAAATGCGGAGCACAGTTCGATGCCACTCGATGTGTCGACTGCGGGCAACTGAACTCCATTGACGCGTGGTCAGTCAACGCGTCGGCGCGACCGATACTCCCGCAGGTCTAGTCCCGCTCAGGGCGCGGTCACGAGTACGCGGTAGAAACGAGCGGGGACGTTTGTCGCCCCACCAGGATCGGTGAAGGTGAGGGTATTGCCCGTACCCGACTGCGTTGGCGTTGTGCCGTTAGTGAACCAGTTCGTGGGCGTGAGGGACTTGCTGAATTGCAGTTGGTAGGTGTGACCAACCACCGAGGGGATTCGCACATCCATGTCGATGCCCGTGACGAGGATGCTCGAAATGGCCACGCTGCCAGCGGTCAGCACCGTGCCGTTGTTGATGAACCCACCGTGAAAGTTCGTGACGCTGCCGTTGATGATGTCAATGGTGCCATTGTTGACGACCGTGCCATAGGCCTCCAACACGTTGCCGTTGGCGGCCCGCATCGTGCCATTGTTGGTGACGACGCCCGAGAACGTCAGCGCAGTAGTCCCGCAATTGGCCAGAATGAGGCCGTTGTTGAGCACCGTCGTCCAGTTGCTGAACGTACCGCAGCCTTCGATGACGCCCGATATGCCGTTCACAAACATGCGATTCGTTGAAGTGGTTGTATCGTCGTCGGCGCGCAGGATGCCGCCTTGCATAAAGATCGTGCCGAGATTGGTCGGGCAACTGGCGGCCGGGCTGTCCCACGCGTTCTCGGTGCGGCGAATCGACAACGTGCTGGCACTGGCGACAACAATGGCGGACGCGTTCTGGACGCCGCCGAAGTCGAACGCGTCACGTGGGTCCAACACGAGCGTGCCACCGCTTGGCGTAGCAATTGTCCCCTGATTCAGGACCGCATAGTTGTTCGATCCGAAGCTGCCCGTCAAACTGCCGGAACCGGTAATTACGTAGCTGTTCGTCAGGTCGCCACCGATCTGTCCGTAATTGATGACGTTGCCCCCCACCACTGCCAGAGTGCCTGCATTGTTGCAGAACGCCGGGTTGCTCAGGAAAACAGACTGGATTGCCCCGCTGTTGCTGGAGATGACCGAGCCTCCGCTGGCTCCGCCGCCGTAAGCGATCGCGGAGACAAGCGTCCACGAATCCGTTCCCGACAGTAATAGCGCGCCCCCGTTCGTGATGGCGATGGAACCCGACAGCGTATTGTTCGTCCCGATGTTGGGCCCGAAGAACTCCAACGTTCCCGCACTTGCCTGGATGACGCCGGCATTGCTGACCGAGCCCGCGATCAAGCTCGACCCGCTCACCGTCAATACACCACCACTACCGATGGTCAAACCGCTCAGGACCTGTAGCGGCGTCGCGGCACCGGCATTGCTGAGGAACAGGGTGTTCGTCGAGCCCGGCGGAGCCGAGACGACCAGGTTGCTGATTGTCATGACGCCCGGAGTGTTGGTGGTGACGGAGTCGATGGTCACCGCGTTGGTGTTGGCATTGGTGATCGTGTCGGCCGAATCCGCAAGTGATGGCGCCCTACCGTTCGACCAGTTGGTACCCGTCTCCCACTTGCCGCCGATGGCACTGATCCAGGTGTTCGTGCTCGTGTTCTGCGGAATGGGGATGAGGAACACTTTGAATACGGTGCCGCTGTCATTAATCCCCCCGAAGGTGGTCGTCCCATAGAAATTGCTGTCGCTGCCTTGCGCCAACCCGGCCAGTGGATAGAACCCATCGTTGGAAACGGCGCCAAATGAGTAAAGATTCGTGTAGCTGCCGCTGGGACTGATCCGAAACACCGTGCCGCACCCGCCGTTGCACTTGGTGCTCATCCCGCCGAAATAGGTCGTTCCGTAGAAATTGCCGTCGCTGCCCTGCACCAGAGGGGCCTCTGGTTTGGCCCCATCGGGGGAGTTGCCAAAGGAATAAAGGTTCGTGTAGCTGCCGCTGGGACTGACCCGAAACACGGTGCCGTAGCCGTACGCCCCTCCTTGGATGGTTGTCCCGTAGAAATTGCTGTCGCTGCCCTGCACCAGGGGGGCTTCTGGATTGGCCCCATCGGGGGAGTTGCCAAAGGAGTAAAGATTCGTATAGCTGCCGCTGGGATTGATCCGAAACACGGTGCCGTAGCCGTACGCCCCTCCTTGGATGGTTGTCCCGTAGAAACTGCTGTCGCTGCCTTGCACCAACCCGGCCAGTGGATAGAACCCATCGTTGGAAACGGTACCAAATGAGTAAAGATTCGTGTAGCTGCCGCTGGGACTGATCCGAAACAGCGTGCCCCCAAAGTATGTTCCACCGTTGATGGTCGTCCCATAGAAATTGCTGTCGCTGCCCTGCACCAACCCGGCAAATGGAAAGTTCCCATCGTTGGAAACGGCGCCAAATGAGTAAAGATTCGTGTAGCTGCCGCTGGGACTGATCCGAAGCACGGTGCCGTAGCCGTACGCCCCTCCTTGGATGGTTGTCCCGTAGAGATTGCCGTCGCTGCCCTGCACCAGCCCGGCCAGTGGTTCGCTTCCATCGTTGGGGGACCCCCAAAAGGAGTAAAGGTTCGTGTAGCTACCGCCGGGACCGATCCGAAACACGGTGCCATTGTTGTACGTCCCGCCGCCCAAGGTCGTTCCGTAGAAATTGCCGTTGCTGCCCTGCACCAGCCCGGCTTCTGGTTCCGATCCATCGTTGGAGGAACTGCCAAAGGAGTAAAGATTCGTCTCCGTCTGTGCGTTGGCATTGAACCCTCGACCAGCCAAAACCACCAGAACAATGACCAACGGAATGCGAAGAATCTTCATGATTTTTCCCGCTCCGTCTTTATCGACGCCAAGTTCCCTTGAACTGATGATCCCTTTTCAACATCCTCCTTCATAGCCGAGCCGTGCCAACCTTGCCCTCAAGCCCTCGGAAGGCTGCAGTCCATGTAAAAGCCAGACTTGTGCCATTACGCTTCGTGACGTGTGTTTTATTGCCGCCGGGACAGCGGGGCGTCCGAGCCGTCCGCACCAGAGAGAATCAGGCCACTCAGTAAAGAGAAATGGGAATCTCCCCCGCGGAAAACTGCCCTACTTGGGAACCATCGGGCCAGATCTTCCGTGTAAGACTGCAGGAAAGACCGCCGGGCCGCTACTGGTACGTTAGCTGCTCACATCATCCTCGATGTTGAATCATGTTGTTCTCTCGGTTACTCACAAGGCTCTGTCCCACTACTCTCACAACCCACTCCGATTGTGGTGTCTGAAGCCGAAGATGCCAGCAGGTTGGCACCAGATGCACCGAGACGTTCGCCCGTGATGTAGTTGAATCTCGCCAGTCGATGATTCAGCGGGCGAAAGCAGCGTAGTGAAAGGAGTTGCGCAGTGAATGTGAAGAAGTGGATTGTTCTGGGAGTGGGATCCCTGATTGTGGCTGCGGCCTCTGTATGGGGCGGATCATCGGGTTTCCTTTCGTTTGGCTCGGCTGCCTACACGGTAGCGGTTTCGCAAACAAGCGCCGGTGGTATTCCCCAGTATTCTTACGAGTCCTGGTGGGGACCGGACATCGTCGCACTCGCGTTGGGGGGCGCAACCCCCACCACCAACCAGGTTCTGGCGTTTGCCATGAATTGCGACAGCTCCCAGGCGCTCCTGATCATATATGACAAGTCGAACTCGAACATCACGACGATCGCCCAAACCACCAGCTTCGACACAGTGCAGGCCGCAAACCTCACGACTGGAATTACGAATCTGGAGCGATTTGTGGCCGTCTTTGATGTTCAACCTGTCGGGAACCTGGCGGGAGGTTATTTGACGGTTGCCGGCCGGGTGCATCTGGATACCAACGGCTGCGCCATGGCTGTGTTGACGGCCAAGGACCGCGATTCTCTCGACAAGGTGATGGGAGACGAGGACGTTGTGAAAGCTTCTCCCGGGAACCACAAAGGCATTACCCAGCGCTCCGGACAGGTGCACTTCATGGGCGTGCTGGACGTGATTTCAAACGGCCAAACGAACACAGTGCTCATTCCCACAGGCCATCTGACTTTTACCGGCCAGCTCAGCTAATCTTCGGCAAGACAAGAGGGGGAAACTTCCGGGGCGCTGTCTCGCTCACACGACCAACCCGCAGTCGCTCCCTTATACGTCAAAGCGGTTCTGACTGAACGATGTCCAATCAGAACCGCCCTGCGCGCATAAGCGCCATGCTGAATCTGCAGTTACTTCGAGCGGAGCTTACGGCTCGCAAAGCCCAGCGTTGTGAGAGCCGCGCCGAGTAACATCAAGGTCGACGTTGCTTCCGGCACTTGAGACGGGTACAGCAACCCTTGCGATCCGCAGTCGTTGTTCGGTTCCAACCAATCGCCACTCGGTGCCGCGAGATCACCGCTAAGGCCGTTCAGGTAGCCCGCGGCATCAGTCGCCGCCACCGCAATGTCCCCTACATCAGAAGACAGGATATGAAAACCACCGTTTGACGAACTGAAGAAGCTGCCAGCCGTGTAGGTGGACTTGTTGTTATACAGCGCCTCCCAGATCGCGAGTTGGAGTCCCGCTTGCTGATCGACGGTTACCGCCGACCCTTTATTGGCGTACCAGATTGCGGCCGCGTTCTGAATGCCGCCCGAAATCCACGTCGGATTCACTCCTCCGACGCTGGCGGCGGCAGTGAATGACAGAGGAGTATAGTTGTATGTAGAGGCAATAGACACGCCGACATCGGTGCAATACGTAGACAGCGTAGCTAGCCAACCGGATGTCGAAGTGGCAAAGTTCATTTGACCCACGTAATCATACTGACTCCCGCCGGATGTCTGAATCGCCATCACCAGTCCGCCACCAGTTTCGCCCTCAAACGTGTATTGAACAGCACTGGCTGACGTGGTGATAATGGCCAGCCCGATGGCTGCCAAATACAGCCCTACCCGAGGCGAGAACGACATTGTTCCTTTCATCCCGATACCCTCTCCCATTCCATTCTGCATGCCGCCGAACCATACGACGACATCGACGCAGATTTGATTATTTATATTGTCTAGCACCACGCGTGCCACAGCGACAAATACCAAGCTGGGTTGCCATGTTAAGTGGTTAGTGGTAAGATGATTATAAAATCTATTCTCATTCATGAGATTCCAAGAGATTGCCGAAAAGTGTAATATATTCCGACGCCAATTTACACAACGTTGACTGTTGGATCGTGCGCGGTTCGCCCCACCGAATGGCCTGCCACCGTACCGCGATACGTAGTAGGAAACTCGGCTTTGATGTTGTCGCGGTGACCGCGCAGGAATAGAATGACCTTCGCAAAAAAGGGCACGGGAACTGCCCCGTTCGTTCCCATACGAGCCGCGTATAACATCCGAAGGAGGCTGACGAATGACCAACGTTTCAACGATTCCAAACGATCTCGACCGCTCGCCAAACCACACAAGCGCATTCGTTGGCGGCCGTTCGCGAACGATGCTGGCGACCCTGGCAGCCGCAATCCTGACCGTGGTGGCCGGCTGTCAGACGAGCCAGTCAAAAGCTCCCGTCGAACCCGCCGACCAAGCGAACGCGATTATCCTGCGAGAGGGCGACATGCTGAAAATCACCTTTCCCGGCGCCCCGAATCTCAATGACTCGCAACAGATCCGAAGAGACGGCAAGATTGCCCTGTCCATGGTCGGCGAAGTCGTTGCCGCCGGGCTGACGCCGGCGGATTTGGAGAAAGAGATTCTCAAACTGTACTCGTCCCAGTTGGTCACAAAGGAAGTTACGGTGACGGTAACTTCTTCCTCGTTTCCCATTTTTGTGACCGGGGCTGTGATCCGTCCGGGCAAGATCCTGTCCGACCACCCGATCACCGCGCTGGAAGCCATCATGGAAGCCGGCGGTTTCGATTATACGAAGGCCAACCTCGGTCATGTCCGGGTGGTCCGGAACGGGAAAGCCGGTACGAAGAACTACACGCTGAACCTGAAGCAGGCCTTGGAGGCCAAACAGAGCACGCCGTTCTACTTGAAGCCTTCCGACATCGTGTACGTGCCGGAGAAATTCTCCTGGTTCTAGCGGCAGGCTAAGGCGGGATACTTCCTGTGTCTCACGGGGCGGCTGCCGGCCGTGATGACGGGTGGGACTGCGGACCGTATTACTGCGGCTCTTGTGCGGGCCGCTGGATATTCAGCTTTTCCATCAGTTCGTACAACGTGGGGCGGCTCACACCGAGTTCGGCCGCCGCCGCGGCGATTTTCCAGGAATGTTTCCGCAAACCTTGGAGAATCATCTCTCGCTCCAGGTTCTCCCGGGCTTCCTTCAATGTGGTGGCGCGTGCGGAATCCTTGGATTCGGCCAACTCGAGGTCCTGTACCGTCAACCGCCTGCCCTCGGCCATAATCACCGCCCGTTTGACTCGGTTTTCCAATTCCCGCACGTTACCCGGCCACGCGTGACCGCGCATCGCCGACACCGCTTCCCGATCGAAGGCCAGGCCCTGTTTTCCGATTTCCCGCGAGAATCGTTGCAGGAACGACTGCGCGAGCAAGCGAATGTCCCCTTCCCGGTCACGAAGCGGCGGCAAGGTCATCTGGACCACGGCCAACCGATAGTAAAGGTCTTCTCGAAACCTTCCGTCGGCCATTCCCTTTTTGAGATCGGAGTTGGTCGCGGCAATGATGCGCGCATCCACCTGGATCTCCTGACGGCCGCCGACCCGTTCAATGCGTTGTTCCTGCAAAAATCGAAGCAGTTTCACCTGCAACGGTAACGGGATCTCTCCAATCTCATCCAAAAACAGCGTACCGCCGCTGGCGCTTTCGATCCGCCCCTTCCGTTGCATGTGGGCGCCGGTGAACGCCCCCTTTTCATGCCCGAACAGTTCGCTCTCCAGAAGTGTTTCCGGGATCGCGCTGCAATTGATCGCAATGAACGGGCCGTCCTTTCGAGCGCTCCTCCGGTGGATCGCCATGGCGGCCATCTCTTTTCCGGTTCCACTTTCTCCAAGTATCAGGACGGGGGCTTCCGTCACGGCCACCTTGCGAATCGAAGCGAACACGGTCTGCATCGAGGGACTTGTGCCCAGCATGCCCTCGAAAGTATCACCCTGGAATTGTTGCTGCATCTCGCGGTACTCCCGCTCCAACCGCGCGACGTGGAAACAGCGTTTCAGAAGAAGCTTCAGTTCCTCCGTGTCCACCGGCTTGCAGAGAAAATCGTAGGCCCCGGCCCCCACCGCATTCAGCGCGACTTCCTTCTCTTCCTGCCCCGTGATGACCACGACCTTGACCAAGCGATCCAGCGCGACCAACTCGGACATCGCCGCCAACCCCTCCTCGGGATTGTTCGGTTGAGGCGGCAGGCCCAGATCCATCAACACCACCGCTGGTCGATCGAACTTGAAAAACTCGACCGCGCTGGCCCGGTCCTCCGCCAGCAACACTTCGTAATCCTGCGCCAGCGCCCACTTCATCTGGGTGCGGATTTCCTCGTCGTCGTCGACTATCAGCAATTTCGGGTTCATTTACCTGGCCTTTGGACGGGCAACAGTACGCGAAACGTTGTGCCCTTGCCCAGTTCACTTTCGACCTCGATCCTCCCCCCGTGCGCCTCCGCGATCATCTTGCTCTGGAACACGCCGATGCCCAGCCCCTGCTTCTTGGTGGTTTGGAA
>Ga0182027_10000137_pt1 | contig 115275 bp, 86 predicted proteins | sample 712E1DmetaG_FD_121300 | JGI IMG/M metagenome (GOLD analysis project Ga0182027, IMG submission 121300) | Permafrost microbial communities from Stordalen Mire, Sweden - 712E1D metaG (Illumina Assembly) | ecosystem: Environmental > Terrestrial > Soil > Wetlands > Permafrost | place: Sweden...
GATCGCGGAAAAATTTCAGGCAATCGTTGAACGGCAGACCGCGACCAGCCGAATGAAGGATTTTTTTGATATCGCCTCTCTATCGGAGGTGATGCCATTCGACGGGAATGAACTCCTTGAGGCATTTACAAAAACATTCAAACGGCGAGGAGCAGTCACAGGCCGGGCCGAATCGGTTTTTTCGGCTGAGTTCGCGTCGAATCCCGGGCTTGTCAGCCTGTGGAAAGGCTTTCTGGTCAGGAACAGACTCGCGAATTCCGATGATTTTACAATTGTCATGAAAAATATCAGGAACTTTTTAGAACCGGTAGTGGCTGAAACCTGCAAAAACAGAACCTGGGATAATAAAAGGATCACTTGGTTACCGCCAATTGCGAACAATTCATAATGTACTTCCGAACAGCAAGTAGCGGACCCTTTACTACTCGGGGAAATTATGGTAACTATTTTGGTAACTCTTCCCAGCGCGAATATGGTGAATATGGTGCTTCCACCTGCCGATTTTAGAGTATAAACGCCATATTGCATTTGTCAAGACGGCTCATAACCCAAAGGTCATTGGTTCAAATCCTGAACCACGCTACGAAATTAAGCACTCTCCCCATATTAATGGTTTAAAACTGCTACAAAACTGCTACCGTTATCCTTAAGAAGACTGTTTTTGATGGTTATTATTTACCGTAATGTATTTTAAAAACCGTAAATTCAGCTCGAAAACGCAATGCCCCGTAGCTCAGTTGGATAGAGCACAGGTTTAGGAAACCTGCTAGCTTTCAAATTTCCTCATACAAAAGTAACCAATTATTTCTTTCCCTTGCCGAATCCCATTTTCTTTTCGCCATCCGGGGAATAATGCTTGTGCGGCAACATTGGCGCGGGCTGTAAAAGGCTCTTCAGTGCATCAAAGGCAATCTGTATTTGCCGGTCATGAATATTGAGTCGCTTTTCAATATTCACAATAGCCTTTCGCACTTCGGAATTATCCGCTACAAGGTTTCGTATTTTCACAAAGGCGCGCATAATCTGAATGTTGATTTTTACGGCGCGTTCGGAATTCAAAACCGAAGACAACATGGCGACACCTTGTTCAGTAAATGCGAAAGGCAGATATTTGATATTCTGGCCTCGTTTCAAGGTCACAAATTGTGACCTTGAAGATTCCGCTTCCTCAATGGTCAGTTGAAACATGAAATCTTCTGGAAACCTCCCGATATTTCGTTTTACCGCTTGATTAAGCACCTTGGCCTGTACACCGTACAGTTCCGCAAGGTCTCTATCAAGGATGACTTTTTTACCCCTGACAAAATGAATCCTACTCTCTATTGAAACCTGTGGAATGATTTCTTGCATTATGACAATCCTTTCTTTTCAAGTGAAAAATATAGATTTCGTCCGCCTTCAAAAAAAGCACGGAACCGGCCCTAAAACCGCATGCCCTGCATGATGCCGGTCTCGACGTGCTGCCGGTGCATCCGCCGCCGATCCTTGTTTCTGCGTCGCTGTATGACTTATTCCATGCTGTTCTACGGCTTCTACAACAGCGCCGGGCATCGGTTCGTGCACACGGTAGCCCGGCCTGCCGATCCGCTGCCATGCGCGCGCCTGCATACGGTCTACGATCTGAAAATGTCTATTAAATCTTACGGTATACCGGCCATAGTCAAGGTTGTAAGGTACCGCCGACGGGTCCCGCCGACACTGTACGCCATTTGTACGAAAAGGATCGAAAAAAGATGATAAAACGTGATAAAATCTGATAAAACGGAAGGTAAGAAAAAAGGCCCGACATTTTGCGCTGTCAAGCCTTTTCCCTCGAAATAACGCTGAAAAAAGGAGAAAATTAGAATCGGAGTGGCGGGATTTGAACCCACGACCCCTACCACCCCAAGGTAGTGCTCTAGCCGGGCTGAGCCACACTCCGACAAAAATGAACGCTTTAAAATAATTTTCGGGAGCTTATTGCGTAGAAATAAATCTAAGTACCCGATATTCTTTCGGCTTTTGCTCTGTTACGCTCGTCGCGCTCCGCCTTGCTCAGGCGACACCCGCAATAGTCCTGGCGGTACAGTCCGAGTTCCTTACTCAGCTTGATGCTGTTCAAGAACCCATTGTTCTTCTTGAAATTGAACGGCTCGTACACTAGTCCGAATTCATCAGCTGCGATTTTGCCGGTTTTGTTGAGCATTTCGATGCGTTTATGCGGGCTGATGCTCATGACTGTTGTGAACCGCTGCCATCCGATTGACGCGCAGAATATGGCTGTCTGGCGCAACCGCAACAGGAAACACTGCTCGCAACGCGCTCCGCCTTCCGGCGTGTCCGTGAGGTCGTGTACGGCATTTTCCCATTCTTCCGGCCGGTAGGGTTGGGCATCAAATGGAGCTTTATAGTGCGCGGCTGTTTTGGCAGCTTCGGCCAACCTCTTTTCATATTCATGTTTTGGCTGGATATTGGGATTGCAGAAAAAGCACCTCAGATCAAACTCGGCGCTCAGCGTATGCACGACCCACGCCTCGTCAGGGGCACAGCAAATGTGGAGTAATAGCCGGGGCTTCTCAGTCATATCATTTTACCAAGGTCGAGCAAAATGCTGCAAATCCTGAAATAAAGAACTGACCGTCTGCAAACACGTTGAAATACACGGTTCTCCGAAGTGCGCTCTTGAAATTCCTCCGTGTAAAAAAATACAAGTAAATCATGGGCAGAATCTGGAACAGGAACCTTGTATTAACCGCCCCATGGTGAATTGAGGGCAAAACAAAAGGCGATGCTGCGCAGAGCAAGCACGCCATGGCTGTCACCAACAGGATCACCTTATGCGCCCGGTTTTCGCCGATGAGCGTGACAAGCGTCTCTCTGCCCATGATCCGATCGCCTTCAATGTCACGCAAATCGAAAATCAGGGAGCGGAGATATGCAAGGACGAAAATGAAGGTGAAACAGAGCGCGGTAAGCGTTAGTGAGCCGAAGGATTCACGGCTCGCTTGAGGAATGAACGTCAAAACGACGCCCCACGCCAGTGCAACAAACAGGTCTCGTGACGTTGGCACGTCTTTGAGACGGGTATACCTGAAAAGGATTTTGAGGGAACTTGGAATTATGGTGATATGATACACACAACCGATGAACGTTGAAAAGAGCATCAGATAAAAGAGCGCCTTGCTTTCCAGGGAACTTATCACCAGCAATAAGGCGATGCAGGCGCCGACCGCCGCGTACAACAGCGGTTTGTGGCTGTGGTAGAACCGGTACCTGCCGATGCCGAGATGCTGGGTGCTCTCGATACTGGTCAGGCTATTCCACAGGTACATTGACAAAAAATACAAGAACGATATTGAAAAACCGGAAACAGTGGGAGACAAGCCCTGCAGCAGGCAGGAGGCATAATACATGAGCATCGCGCCGGCCGCCACAATAATATTGAGCGTTGACATAAGATCGATTGCGGACCGCAGCCGGTTGAAGGCGGTTTTCTTCTTTGTCTGGTCCATAAACTGGAGATAGTCAACGATCCGCTTGATCATCCAGTTGGGCGTCGAGGCGCCGGCCGTTACGCCGACTGTTTTGCAATCCGCAATTTTGTCCCAATCGATTTCCTCTTCAGTCTCAACCCATTGTGCCTCGGCGCCCTGTTCCTGGGCAATTTTTGCGAGCCGTTTGGTGTTTGCGCTGTTCTTTCCGCCGACCACGATCATGGCTTCGACCCGCCCCGCCAGGTCCCGCGTCTCGCTTTGCCGCCGGTCTGTTGCGGAGCAAATGGTCTTTTTCACGACCACATCCTTGTCAACAAAACGCGTGCGGATTTTTGCCGCGATTTCATCGAATGTCGTGTTGTCGAAGGTGGTTTGAGAAACGAGGCACAGTTTGTCCATACCGGGCAATTCATCAACATCCTTGACCGAGTCGATCAAATGCCCTGCATCGCCCGCATATCCCTGGAGCCCAATGACTTCCGCGTGCCCCGCATCGCCGGTGATGACGATTGCGTAGCCCATGTCCCTGTACTTTTCGATCACACGGTGTACTGTCTTGACTTTTGGACAGGTGCCGTCGATGATGTGTGCCTTGTCGGTCCACGAGTCGGCCGCACCGGGCTTGACGCCGTGCGCACGGATAAGGATCGTCGAGTCCCGCGGCACTGGTTTTGATTCGTCAAGCGTGACCACATTTCGTTCGCGGAGCATTTCGATGGTCTGGTTGTTATGGATCAGCGGACCCAGCGTATGCACGCCGCCCCCGGACTTCGCCGCGTGCTCAAGCGCCAGGTCGACCGCGCGTTTGACGCCCATGCAGAAACCGGCTGTTTCGGCTACGATGATCTTCATGGTACAAAAATACATGCCCCTCAATCTTCCTGACGAATCGTTTTTTCCACGTGCCCCCACGGGCGATCGGAAGGGGTTGTGAGCAGCACAAAATTGTCCTTTCAAGCCCCTCATGCATAAGGCATTTTTGTACCATGTCCGAAACTGCGATCGTCGTCGAAAACATTGCCAAGAGCTTTGACAAAAACGTCATTTTCGAAAACTGCTCCGTTTCCATTGGCCGGGGGACAGTGTTCGGACTCGTCGGGCTGAATGGGAGCGGGAAAACCACCTTTATTCGTATGCTTCTGGGGCTGCTGAAACCGTCTTCCGGAACAATTTCCGTGCTTGGGTTCGATCCGTGGCACCATGATCCGGCCTATTTCAGGAGGCTGGGAGTGATTCTCGATCACGACGGCTTTGCCGGCAACATGACCATTGCGGAAAACCTCGGCGTCTATGCCGGCGCAAAGGGCTTGACCGGGCAGAAGGTGAACGACTATGTCGATCAGTACTGGAAGGACACGTTCCTGTATGAGGAGTACTTTTCTCCTAAAAAGAAAGTGAAATATCTGTCAAGAGGCCAGAAAATGCAATGCGCGATCTGCCGCGCGTTTCTTGCCGGGCCCGAGGCGTTATTTCTCGATGAACCCACCGTGGCCCTCGACGTGGACGCCATCGATCATTTCTATTCTCTTGTCAAGCAGGCACAGGGCCGCGTCGGCACGGTGCTCATCAGCTCGCACCAGCTGTCCGCGATCGAAGACCTGTGCGACACGGTCGGCATGCTGCATAACAAGACCGTGACGATCGTCAAGTCACCCGGGCACGCCGGCGGAGCGGCCTCGTGGATCGTGCGCTGCGACGCTGACGAACGGTTCGGGAAAATCATCGAAAGCCATACAGGAAATCCCGCGGTTTTCCGCGACAACGCCTGGCATTTTGCTCTCGTAGAACCGGAGACCGGGATACCGTCGATCGTCGCGCATCTCGCATCGGACGGATGCCGGATTCTCCAGGTTTGCCCGGAAGCGGACTCTCTGAAGGACAGGATACAGGGCTCCAGATCAGGAGGCGGCGCTTGACCGACATGCTTACCATGCTGCGAAAGGAATGGCGAAACTTTGTCGGAAGCGAAAAAGGCGTTTTCGCCGTGTATGTGATTCTCGTTTTCGTGTGGAGTTTCATGCCGCTGTATAACAACTTCGGATCATTCGCCCTGGGCGGGGCCGTGTGGTGGCTGTTCTTCTCCGTCATTGTGAGTGGAAATTTCGCGAATACCGTTTTCGTGGCGGAACGGATGAGCGGGTCCATGGAAATTCTTCTGACGTCCGGGTTTTCACGCAACGGCGTGCTGTTCGGCAAGGTCCTGTTTGTCATGGTCATGTCCGCGGTCATCGGCACCGTCTGCTTCGGCCTTTCGCTTCTGTGGGTTGTTCTTTCCGGGCATGCCGCTCTGGTGCTCGGTTCATCTCTTCTTTACGCGGTGCTGCTCTACAGTTCGGGCACATTTTTGAACGCGGCTGCGGGTGCGTGGATGTCGATCCGGCTGTCCAGCCCGCGACTGATACCCTTTGTAAATATTCTCTTCATGGTGTGCGTGTGCACGGCGTATTACGTTCTCTCTCGCTCTTTCCCCGTCTCGGAATGGCTTTTGTCCGGTTTGTTGTGCGTGGCGGGGGCGGTTTTCCTAGCCCTTGCCAAAAGAGATTTCAATGGTGAAAGGATCATCGCCCCTGTCGATGTCTAACCTCGCCCGGTTCCTGGCGTCGCCCGAGCCTGCCGCACAGCGCTACAGTCCCGGTTCAAATCTCCGTAGCACGATTCCATAGAGCGTCATTGTCAGGCGTTGCATGAGTCCGCGCAGACCCACGGCCGGCGTTCCATTAATCAATGCCCGCGTGTTTCGCAGCGGATGCGAGAAGAACGACGCGATGGCCTTTTTCGCGTACACCCTGCTGTCGCTTGCAATGGCGGGAAAATATTCCAGCCCGAGCACCCCCGCAAAGAGTGTCGATCGGTGAGAAGGGAACAATCGTTCAAGCACGGAAAGCATAACGGCGTGGAATTTGAAATGAGTGAGGATAAAGGATACCTCGAGCCAGGTCCACAGACGAAGCCACTGCCGCACGGTCAGGTCCACGCCTTCATGCGTGAGAAACGGAAAACGCTCCAGGGCCGTGCCGTAGGAAAAGAATAAGTTGATGCATGCGATAAACGCGAAGAGAAGCCAAAATGAAGACAGGGGAGCGAAAAAGGCCGAAAGCGACCCTCTGCGTTGGACCTGGACGATGAGCGCGGCCCCCAGCGCGCATGCTCCGAGCGCAACAAGCGAGTCCGTGAAGACGATCGCGCAGCACCCGGCGAGCAAGACAAGGGAGAAGACGTAATCGGACGCCGTTGCGGAGAACCGAAGGCGACTGCGGGGCCTCGGCGCAGGCATCGCGGTGCCGCAGGAAAGCAGCGCCTCACGGCACAGGGGCGCGAGCAAACCGACAATACCGCCGAAAATAACTGACGCGACAAACATGACCGGCACCTGATAGAACAGGCGCATGTTGGCGGCCATGAGCCCGTACACGGCCATGATCTGGCCGAGATTGTGGAACAACGCGCCGCATACGCCCAGGCCCACGGTGCCCAGAATTCCTTTTTTCCCCAAACCCTGCCACAAAAGCGACATCGCAAGGGTGGACAACACGCCTCCGCACATCGCAAGCGACATGGTAAGAAATGAGAATCCGAAAAAGAACCCTACGATCCAGACCCGCAAAAGCGAATACAGCACCGCGTCGATTGCGCCGAATTCAATGATCCAGATGATGGTGATGATATTGGCAAATCCCGGTTTGAGCCAGGGGAAAAACGGTATACGCGGGATGAAGAACTCCAGCGCGTTCAGGGCAACGGCAAACAGAAGCCAAACCGTTTTGGTCGCAACCTGACCGTCGGTATCGTTATTGAGTGACGCCATCGATCGCGCTTCCTGATGAAGTTTCCAGCTCTATGAGAACATGATTAGGCGCACACACGATTTGCTGACCGTGCCTTCGTATGGCTCCGGTCTGGACGCAAATACCCAATGGGCATGAGGATTCGACGACCCGGACGCTGTTGTCCCGGATTTCCATGGTCATGGCTCCCTCTTTTCCCCTGATCGAAAAAACCTTGTCCGATGAGAGCGGGTACCGGGCGATGCACCGGTTGTCCCTGAATACAACGACCGTTGCCGGGCCGTGGGACTGCAGAAACGGCCAAAATGAAACCGCGCCGGCGAGAAGCAGAGCGATTATTATGATGTCAAGGGGTGATATGGTGCGGGGGTGCTGGGTGGCCATGGTGGTGGTCTAAATATAGTACATCTGCCTTTTGGCGAGGTGGACCGGTTCTGTCCGGACATGATTGGGTTTAACAAAGAAAGAGGGCATCAATAAAGATTATCTTTGAAGACGCCCTTCATGCAGCGCTACAGGAAAACCACTCAGCCAGGTCACAGGATATGTTGGGTGACTACTGCTGGAACATCCTGTCTTCAAAAGCCCCGACATCCGCGTAGTACGTTTTTGCCGTTTCTACGGACGAAGGATTCGTGTAGATTTCCGGCTTCGGGTTCTTGATAAGTTCAACAAGAATATCCGCGACTTCCTGCTGCGTCTGGGTCGGCACGCGCGAGGCCGCGCCCGGAGGCATGGGCGGCGTGCCGTAGACCGCGTTCTTCGCGAAATCCGTGGACACGATGCCGGGCATGACAAGCGAGACCTTGACGCCCGGATGCGTCCGCCGCAAATCGGTACGCAGGTTGGCCGTCAAGCTGTTGAGCGCGCTTTTTGCAGCGTTATACGCAGACCGGTGGTTGACAAAAGGAATCCGGCCCAAAAAGGAGGAAATATTGATGAGGTGGCCTTTTCCCTGCTCCTGAAAATGGGGAACAACTGCCCATATGCCGAACAGGGCGCTCTTGACGTTGATGCTCATCATTTCGTCAAAATCGGTTTCGGAAAGTTCCATGACCTTGCGGCTGATGCCCCTGCCTGCATTGTTCACCCACACGTCGATCCGGCCGAATTTTTCAAGGGCTTCCTTTTTCAGGCGCTCGACCTCGTCGCGCTTGGTAACATCGGTCACGACGACAAGTGCGTTTGCCCCGCATTGAGCCGCTGTTTCTTCAAGTTCTTTCTTTCGCCGCGCAGCCAGGACCACGCACCATCCTTGCGCCCCAAGTTTTTTGCAAAGCGCCGCGCCGATACCCGAACTCGCCCCTGTCACCACTGCTACTTTGTTTTCCATGATTCTGCTTTCTGCCCCACCTGCTTACTTCGACAAGCTCAGTACAAGTCACTGGTGGATTGCTTAAGTTGAGATTATTATACACTCGGTTTAAGTATAATTCATATATAATTGCTAAAAGGTGTTGAAAGGAAATCCTGAACGGGAAAATATCTCATTGCTCCTGAGCCGTACGGTTTTTTCAAAAAGAGTTTCCCAGGTTAAGCTGTATGGCATACGGGCTCTCGGACGGACGTTTGTCCACCTTGAACCCGACATCGAGACTGAGAATGAAAATCGGGAAATGAACGCGAACGCCGGCTCCGGCGTTATACCGAACGCCGGGGTTGGACAACAAAGCTTCGTAATCGGAAATCGAACGTCCCTGAACGTTCCACAAATTTCCAATGTCGATAAAGGCGTCGCCTCCCAACCATTTGTAAATTGGAAAGCGCAGCTCCGCCATGTTCCACGCTATGTAAAAGGTGCCCCCCGTTGAATCCGGACCAAGGGTCTTGGGATAAAATCCCCGCATGACCGTTGGACCGCCGATATAGAATTTCTGGTCGATCGGCACAACCGTGCTGGGCCCGTACAGCCGCTCGAGGCCGGCCCGCAACCCCGAGGCCAGGACAAATGACCCGCCAAGAGAACGATACACGCGCTGGTCGCCTTCAAATTTTACGTAGTGGTTGCTTTTTGCGCCGGTTATGCCCGACACTTCTACAGTGGCGCTCGAAAACATTCCCTGTTGAGGATCGAACAAATCGGTCCGTGAGTCGCGCACGAGCGTGAGACCGATGCTGTGGGTAAAGGGGTCGCCGACCGAGTCCGGATTGATGGATGCGTCAATGTGCTCTATGGTCCTGGTTTGAAGCGTATGGTTCAAGGATGCACTACCGAATTGGGAAACCTGGTAGGAAAGACTTGAACGCAATTCGGAAAAATAGCCGTCCCACAGGATGCCGGGGACGCTGAAAAAGGCCGGTTTTTGTATGCCTTCCCTTCGGTGGAAATACGAGCCTGTTTGATTGAACGTGACCGGAATTCCGAATATCCACGGCACGGAGCTGCCGATGTCGAATCCCTGAATAAGATAATTTGCATGCACCGAACCCATGCCCCGTATTCCCCGCCCGAAAAAGTTGTCATAAGATACATCCACCCGGCCGCGGACCAATTCATACGTCTGATATCCCGCGCTTATCTCGGCTGTAAAGAATTTGGTTTCAATGACGGCGACCCGGACGACCCGCGACGTGTCATCGGAGGAATCCCGGGATGCGAGCGAATCGAAGCTCACCAGGGCGAAACTGAACAAATTGGTCGCGTAAAGCCCGTTTATCGTATTTCGCAAGAGTTTAGTGGTGAGAAGGGCTTTCTCCTTAAAACGCAATTCACGCCGGACAACCAGGTCCTGTACGCCGTGGAGGCCGGTAATCTGGATCGCCCCGACCCTGATATGCGGACCCGGCAGGATTGCGTAGTCGACGCCGGCGCCCGACGAATCGGGAGAAAAGGTAAGCCGGTAGCTCGCCGAAGCCTCCAGATAACCCAGGTCGCCGAGTTTATCCATGAAAAGCCGGATGTCGCTTTCGAGGTCTGCCGTTTTCAGCGGTTTTTTCTTCTGCAATACGATATCTGTTGTCAATTTTGTAGGCGCGTCCCGGGGGGCGCCCGTGACATGGACGTCGGTTATGATCGTGCGTGTCCCCTCGGCGATCGTGATTGTGACATGGACGACATTCCCGCGCCTCCCGTGCACGGTCGTGTCCGCCCGCATGACAATCTTCAGAAAACCGTTGCCTTCATAGAACTGGCGGATCAAGGTCGTGTCCCGGCGGATCGAGGAATACGAAAATGCCGGTTTGTAAAGAAGTTTCTTGTGCGAGAAGAATTTCGGAGCCAGGGAAAGGCCGAGGCTTTTAAGCGTTGAACCCGAAAATGACCTGTTGCCCGTGAAGGACAACCGGCCGACTCGAGTTTGCAGAGCGGCCGTATCGCTTTGATGCAGTGCTCCTTCGGAAGAGTAGCACAGCGCCAGCATGAAGAGGAAGAGGAAGAGGCTGCGCCGCATCATTTTTTTATCCTGTATTTGAGGTCGATCCCGGTATTTCCCCTGTCATTGGATTCGAATTCGAGAAACAGGAACGGTTTCAGTTTCCACGAGATCACTCCCTGCTGGGAAATGGTGTCTGCAATTCCCCTGCTGTAGGTGACCGTGACGTCGGGACTGATTCTTTTGCTCACGGATACGGATGCATTTGATTGTGACGAGCCCGTCGCAAAAAGATTGCCGCGAATTTGCACCTGTTCCAGCCCCAGGGTCTTCTGGGCTTGCCGGGAAGCGATCGAGGACAAGGAATTACTGAGGATCGAGGCTGGGGCAGTCGTGCCTGCGCCTGCCAGGGAAAACGTGGTTGAGCCCGACGTGAGCAGGCTGATGATTTCGATCTGGCTGAATCCCTTGTTTGAAGACAACAATATCGCCGGATTTTTCAGGTCTCCGGAAATATGCAGTGTCACGACAATGCTGTCTCTGCCATAATTGGTTTGCAGCTCGCTTAAGGTGGTTGTTGCAACGACATCGATGAAGGGGTTGATATTGTTTCCCCCTGTCAAACGCGCATATCCTTGCCGTATGTAAAAGACATTGTTGAGATAGGTTGCGGTTCCGCTGTCGATTTGGAGCTGACCCGCATATCGTGGGCTGCCCGTCGTCCCGGTTATGAGCAACGATCCCGCGATGGATGTATGGACGTCACTTGCGGATCCGGTGAAAACATTTCCTACCTTCAGGTCGGTTGAAAAGGAATTCGGCAGGATCAGATTGATATTCAGGGCCAGAGGATTTTTGGGTGCGCCGGTGCTTCTGCGTGCGACAACAGGTTTGTTGAAGGGTACTTCATACGCCACCTTGGACTCGCCGAACAATACGGAACTATTCAGGTTCCATCTGCCTTGGGGATTGGAAAGGACTGCCATCAGGGAATCGATTCGGATTTGGGAATCGTCCAAATAGTCGATCTTGAGGCCCCTGCAATTCATCGTTATCTGCGACGGGCCGACCGAACTGCCTGAGGCGGTTATGTATCCCTGTTCCGTGATCGTTCCCGTGCCCCACGGTCCGACGGTATTGACAAGTACGGAGTCACCGGCGATCCGGATTGTACATCTCAGGGGACCGATCGCGGGCCGCAGGTCATCGATCTTGAACACCACGCCGTCTGCCGTAAGCGATCCCTGGTTTTTGGCGGCGGATTGTCCTGATGAAAATTCCAAACGCCCGTTGATTGCCCCCGCACTAAAGTGCCCGCCGCTCACAAAGGGATTCATGGTTGCGCTTGCGATGTTGTCCGCGCTCACGGTCAGATGGAAATCCTTATGAGTCAATAGCGCCGGGAAGGGGGCCAAAGGAAGATTGCCGGCAACAAAGAATTTTCCTTTTTCGAAAAAAAGTTCGGCTGTGTCGATAACAAGGGCATTGCCTGCAAATGCCCCCTGCAGCGAGGTCTTTACCAAAGAAACGTTTCCGGATCGGACATTTCCGGTATGCAACGAGATTCCGACCGGCGGGATCACGTTGTTCCGAACATTGTCTAGTGGTTTCATGGTGAGCGAGATATTTTCAACATCCAAATTAAGCGCGGGAAAGAGGAACTTCTTCGCAGCGAGGGTTACTGTTCCTTCCGGAGTCCATGCGCCGCGTCGAAAGGTAACCGCACCTGCGACCGTTAATGACCCATCCATAACAATTGCTTTCGTGAAAGCCTGCGCGTAGGGTCTAAGGCAAATATCCGAACCCAAGACCTTGATCTCCAGAGGCACCGTGGTGTCAGGCAGGAAAGATGGTAAAACTGCTCCTGTTGCGGATGCTGTCAAGGGACCGCTTGGACCGCCGCCGCCGCCGCAGGTATCTGAAACGCTCAAAGTACATAAGGCAAGCACCTGATGGTTTTCAAGAACCGCTGAGACATTGAAATGGGGCTTTGTGTCGGTCGGGACAAAAGCGATATCGGATACCTGCAACGCAGCCGTTGCCGATGGGTTGGATAGTTTTCCCTTCATCGATGCCTGCACGGCGAGTTTAGCTTCGGGGAATGCTATTTTGGGTAGCCAGGCATGTGCAAGATCAAGAGGCACCTCAACAGCGGTGCAGGTAGCGGTATTGATGTTGCTGTCCGCAATCATGGCCCGTACCGATATGGTGCCGGTTCCAGACCCTTTGATTCCTGAGGTCACCGAAAGATCCAGTGCCACATTGCGCCGGGTGCGGTCCAGCGAACCGCTGCCCTTGATAAGCGCCTTCCCTTTTGTCAGGTGGAAATCGTCGAGGGAAATGGTGGTGTCGTGAAGAGTTACAGTCGCCGTGATCCTATCCGCAATCGGTAAACGTGCTCCAAGGGTATCGATGGTCAACGTAACCGTTGCGTCCGGGTATAGTGCAGGGCCATGGGCAACCAATGAGGCGGTTACATACCCGCGAAGGCCGGATTTTCCAATGGTTCTCAATGCGTTTTCCAGGGGTCCCCGGATCTGGGCGGATGCCGCATTGATCGTTATGCCGGACCTCTTTTCGTAGCCAAAATTTCCCGCAAGATTGGTGATTGCAAGGTTATTCCAAACCAGAGAAGAACTCTGCAGGTCCACGCCGACCCGCGGTTTCGCGAAAAGGTTGCTGTAAGAGAAATGTCCCTTGAGCGAGCCTGCTATTTCCCTGTTGATGAGGAGCTCGCTTATTGGGCGTGCGTCAAGGACGGTGAAGGCTCCTGATCCCGACCACGTGCCGTGAACGAGAAATCCGTTTCCGTTCATGGAAAGGACTTCCGGCCAGTCGCCCGAAAGCGTCATGGAATCGTAAGCGACATCCGCCCGAAGGACCGCATCCGGAATGATTCTGTTGTTTGAAAATGACATACCGGAAAGAGCGATCAAACAATGCAGCCGGTCCGGCAACCGTTTTAAAGATACGCCGGACGCGGAAACGTTGATTCTGGCAACACCGCTTTGAACAAAGTCCGGCGACTTCATTTTCATGATAACGCGATGAAGGTTCTTGACGTCAGGCACGAGAAGATCGCCGTCAATGCGATACCATTCAAAAAAGGGTTTTGAAAAAAAGCTTGTGGCCTTCGTTGAAAGATTGAGAGAGCCGGTGAGCGACTGGTCGTCAAGGGTGACACGGCATTTCGCGCTTCCCGAAGAATCACAGAGCGCGTGAATGGTCGCGCGCTGAATCGCGACGGTTTGCCCAAAGCTCACAGCATGGATTTTCGCCAGGATGTTGACGACAGGCCGGGCAGGTGATCCATTCGCTTGGACAGCAAATGAAACAGAATCGCAATTGTCCAATCCCCATTTCCGTGCATTGATCGCAGACGCGAAGGCATTGTCCGCATGGCCGGAAAAATCCGCAGCGATTGGGACAAGGTTGCCGTAAGGAATGGTAAAGGCGCCCCGTATCCTCGCGTGAGAGCCCGATTGCAATGAAACGCTGTCGCACCGAAACCGGCGTGCGTCATTGTGCATGGAAAAAAAGCATGTGTCCAGGAAAAGCGAATGATCGGTAATGCCCAGGGACAGCGATCTGGCATTGATCGCCATTGTGAACTCCGTCGCGACGGAAAGGCGACCGGAGAGGTTTCCGCATCCAGCTGTTGTCAAATTCCCGATAGAATCGCGGTAATGGAATCGTAACGAATCGATCGTGAACGATCGAATTGCAAATGACCACGCCGGCGCGCCGTGTTTCGACGAAGGTGACGACGCTTTAGAAAATATGTCAACAAGATTGGGATGAATCGTCCGATCATAGTCGACAAATGAGTTCTTGAGGAAAAGCCTTGTTAGAACTATCTGTCTTTTCAAAAGAGAGAGCAGGCCGATGTGTCCCGACGCCTGGTCAATGGAAATGACGGTGTCGCCCTTTTGTGTCGTCAGGGTTATTCCGGTAAGGGAAACGGAAGTCAATGCGGTCATTTCCAGGGATTTCCAAGCTATAGTACCATTGAGGCTGGAAGATGCAGCGTTCTGGAGAGAAGTTTTTGCTAAATTCTGTACCCATTGCGTCCGAGAAACAAGCATTAACCCGAATAGAATTACAATTATTGAAAGGACGATGAACCCGCCCACAAAAGCCAGGAATCGAAATTTGGTCAACCGATTCAATAGCCCGTGAGTCGGTGTTTTTTTTTCAATCATGAAGAGTAAAATAAACCAATGCGGTTGACGACCCTAGAAAACACCCTCAATACATACGTTATAGCCGCAAAGGATATGCCAATACGATGCTCAAATAGGCAAGAAAGCGGGATTGGTAGGACCAGCACCGGCAAATACGCAGGCAAGGGTTAAGGCCAAAGCGGGCCAACAGTCAGGCGACACAGTTTCCGTTAATGTGCCGAATGCAAACGGCGGGTTTACATCTGTGAGACTCGTCAAATATGACAAGGGCTATGTTGGGCCTCAGGGAGAATAGTATCCTGAACATCCGACTGTTGCTGAACTGAAGGCACGTTACGGAAAATGAGTGCCTGACACGCTGATGGCCGAAGGCCACCAGCATGTCAGGGGGTTGGACTTGAATCTAGTTTGCGACAAATGCTTTCGTTGCGGCAGTCTTTGAATTTGCCCTGAGTTTGAAAATGTAGACGCCTGAATTCAGCAGAGAATTGTTCCAGCGGAGCTGTACCGAATAGGGGCCCGGGTTGGTGAGCCCATGAACCAGGGTTCTCACCAGATTACCGCTTGCGTCAAACATGCTAAGATCAACAACCGAGCCGACGCTGCCGGGAACTGTATAGCAGATTTCACTCTGTCCCATGATCCTGTTGCTCTTGATTGTCAGTGAATTTCCCACGATGTCGCCATTGACATAGGAAGATCCTATGCCAGTGGCATTCTTGTTCACATAATACGCAGTGGTATCGTCGCATGCGACACAGGCCTTGTCGATCTCCCATACCATAATGCCGCCGCAGGCATTGTTGATCGAAAACAGGCACTTTGCGCCGATGTCGTTGGGATTGTTCACGTCTTTCTCATTGTCAACATCGTAGCCGTAGCCGATACCCAATTTTGCTTTGGGAACTCCCTTGCCCGTAAACGCTGCAATTTCCTGAGGACTCGAGGAAACAAGGTCATAATACGACATGATGTTCATCTGGTCCGCATAGGGATACACCGGTGCGCTGGCGGTCGCATAATAATCCGCCACGGCAGCCGTCAACAAGGGCTTCGGTGCTATTTTTCCCAGAGCCGTGCTCAGACCCTGAAAAAGCGCGAGATATTTCGACGCCGTGATGCCGTTACCATCGTCTTCCCAGTCAATGTCGATGCCGTCAAAATTGTTCGATTGCATAAAACTCACCATGCTGTTCACAAAGGTGTTCAAGATCGTTGCGTTTGCACACGCGGTTTCGAACTTTCCCGCTGCACCGGCGCCGCCAACGCAAATGATAGCCTTGGTATTATTCTGGTGACACGCAGAAGTAAAGTTTTTGGCCGTCGTTGCGTCCAGCCCGCCGACAACGCCGGAACTGTTGGCATTTATGGAGAACCAGAAGAGGTGTGTATAGCATTTCCAATTTACCTTTGAAACCGCAAAATTTGCATAGTTTGGAAGATACCCAGACGACCAGCCTACGTACTTTCGTTGGGCAAACGAAGTTGTACTCATCAAAACGCACGCAAGAAACAAGACGTGAACCTTTTTCATACTACCCTCCCCTTAATAGAAAATTATGATACTGGTTCGATTTAGCGCTTAAATAGTCACTGGAATCCTGCCATTCTCATGCGCCTCCCCAATAAATAAGGTCCAAATACCCCAATAATATAAGCCCAAAACCGGTTATTGGAGGATTTTCTTTTTGAGGCTTCATTCCAACATTTCTATTTCTCAATTTCAATTTTTTGTGATCTCCTCCTTCTGTATCCTTGAACGATGCAATAACTATCTATAAATTACAACTTCTGTTATGTATATCAATATCTTAACAACAGGCATTGTATCCTGATTTTATCGTCACACATCAAGATCTATTTGATTTTCCATGCATTCTTCAAAAAAAAGCCTATATTATTCTCATATCCAATTCAAATCTTGCAGGCCTATTAAATCGATTAACTGAAGGGAAGTGGGGGTAATATGATTGCTCTTGTTTTACAAAGTGGGGCGAGCATGAAAAAAGTTCTGTTCCTTGTTGTTTTCGGAGCCGCGCTAGTGTCCGCGCAGACTGCACAAACCTGGATTTTGCAGCCCAAGTTATCCGACGAATTCAATTATCCGGCAGGCACGTCCATCGATACTGCCAAGTGGTATTTCCAAACCGACGCCCATAATAATAACGAGGCCGAGCAATACACGAACGCGCAATACAATGTTCCCGCCGGCTCACATCTGGCTGACTATAATTTCAGGACAACGGATACGTCCATCCAGATCGTGGCGCGGGCCATGAAGTCAGGCAATTACAACTACACGTCCGGCCGTATCAACAGTCAATGCCGGATGCCGTTTACGTATGGTAGGACCGAGTTTCGGATGAAACCGCCGGCCGCGACCATTTCCGGTTTGTGGCCCGCGGTGTGGATGCTCGGTAATACGGTGGGCGAGTCGCCACGGTGCCCTTCGGCCGGCGCGGTCCAGGGATGGCCTACCTGCGGCGAAGTAGACATGTGGGAATATCAGTCGTCTCATGCGACGTCCTATCTCACAAACGGGTTTTGCAACAACGGATGCACCAACACCGGCAGGGTCGACATCACGACCGGCAACGAGGCAGATGTCTGGCGTGTCTATTACTGCGAATGGAATTCCACCCAGATGAAATACTGGTACAGAAACAACACCGACCCGGCCGACACGGTCCGCGGGCTGGTCACGAAGAGCTTAAGCGGCTGTTCATGTTTCAAGCAAGACATGTTCTATCTTATCAATCTTGCGGTTGGCGGGTCGCTCGGAACACCGATCAGCTGCGCGTTCCCCGAGACGCTCGAGCTTGATTACATACGCACCTACAAATTGCCCACAGACCCGCAGGCAACGCTGGTAACCGCGCCCGAGCCGTCCCGGGCCGTACCGGTCGATCATAGCGTGCTCAGGTTCCTCACCGGTCAGTCAAAGTTCCAATTTGTGAATCAAGAAGCTTCTCAACTGTATATCGCCATTAGCGATGTGCAGGGCAGATTGATAAAGGTGCTGTTCGAGGGCTCCTGCGTGAAAGGTCTCCATTTCTTTCCCTGGGATCTCAGGCGCGCGGGCTCAGGAGTTTTCATGGCAACCGTACGAAATGGATCCACGACGAGCTTCTCCAGGATTGCCTGCTACTAAGGGAACACAATAACGGTCACAGGAGATCCCGCGTGTCGCTGCTGCGGGATCTCACATGCCAAAACGGTCATTGATTTCGTACTGTTTCGAGCGCCAAACAGGATTGCCGCTGCGAAACCATGCCGTTCATTGAAAAAAAATCTGGCCAGGCCACCTTCCCACACGGTATACTTTTTGGTACGGAACCCTTCGCGTTCATTCCCATGGCCCGATATTTTCATGATTACTCTCGTCACCTACATTCCGCTCATTTCAAGCCTGATAATCCTTTTTATTCTCGGGTATGTGGTCGGGCAGCGAAAAAAGCAGGATGTCAACAGGGCCTTTATCCTGCTCTTTCTTGACCTGTTCGCGCTCACCATTCTGGATTATTTCCTCAGGGTCAACTCGACGAATGCCGCCGTATTTCCCGTGGTCTTGAAATGCGTCGCGGTTTTTGCCGCTTGTAACGGGATCCTGGTCTTGAATTTCGTCTATGCCATGGCCGGGAAGAAACGAGGCGCCCTCTTTGTCGTATGGTGCCTGGCTGCAGCAGCGGGTGCGTTGTTCACCGCGTTGCCCGGGGAACTTATCGGAAAAGCCATACCATTGCACGATAGCCCTAATCACGTGTGGTTCATTCCGAGCAGAACGTTTCTGTTCCTGCTCGTAACCGCGATCATCCTTCCCGAAATTCATGCGTTCATCCTGGGCGTACGCGCGTACCGGAACTCAAATGATTCGAATGTTCGGCGCAGCTTTGCCTTCTTGTTTGCCGGTACGATCGCCGCCGCCGGATTTTACACAATCGTGTCCGTGCCGCTCCCGTTGGTCTTCCACTGGTACGCAGGCGCACAATTCTCCACATTTGCATTTGTCATTTTCGCCCTGGTGCTGTTCCGCGCCATTTCCAAACACAAGTTTCTTTCGCACGACGTTGACCAGATCCAGCGCGTTTCGGCGAGGTTGTTCTCGGACATGCGCGATGCCGTGATCGTGCTCGGCGCGGGCGGCGATGCGATCGAGTTCAATGACGCCGCGCGAGCGTTTCTCTGTGTTGTTGACGGCGTGAGCGTCGACAAGGGCATGCTGGAACGGGTAATTCCGCACTATTGTTTCCAAAGCACGTATCGTGACGCGAAGATGACATTGACATCAGAAGCCGGAGAACGGACGATCATGCTGTCCCAGTCGAACATTGGCGAAAAGGACGCATCGCTCGGCCGGATCTGCGTGATCCGCGATATCACGGCGGAAGACAAGGCGGACCAGGAACGCGCCAGGACCAGGCACATCGAATCGCTCGGTATCCTGGCCGGCGGGATCGCCCACGATTTCAACAATCTGCTGACGGGCATTCTTGCATCGTTCTCTCTTTTCAAGGTCCGCTTCGGAAACGACCATGCGATCGGCGATCTTGCTGACCAGGGCATCAAGGCTTCACAGCAGGCCGCAAAGCTTACACGGCAGCTCTTGACATTCGCAAAAGGTGGCGAGCCCGTGCTCGAGGCCGTCAATATGCGGGAAATCGTCGAGGAATCCGTGGGGTTTGTCCTTCGCGGATCGAGCTGCACCTATACGGTCGATCTGCCCGACGAAACGCACGGCATCATTGCGGACCGCGGCCAGATTTCCCAGGTGTTCCACAACCTCTCCATTAACGCGCTGCAGGCCATGCCGTCGGGCGGGTCCATAACCGTTTCCGGCAAGAAATGCGTCATTTCCGAATCTGCGGGTCTGCCTCTTGCGTCAGGAGAATATGTCGAAATCAGGTTTGTTGACACGGGAAACGGCATTCCGCCGGAAACCGTGGGAAGGATATTCGAGCCCTATTTCACGACGAAAAGCTCAGGAAGCGGGCTGGGGCTCGCGACGACGTTCAGCATCGTCAAGCGGCATAAGGGCCTCATCACCGTATCTTCGGAAGTGGGTAAGGGCACCTCGTTTCGTCTCTATCTGCCGTATGTAAAGGCGCAGGGCCCGGTTGCGCCGCCGTCGCCGCCGCAGGTACAAGCGCTTCGCGCGGACGATGCGCCGAGGGCCAACGGCGGCGCCATCCTTGTCGTGGACGACGATCCGATTGTTCGGGGGGCGCTGGAAAAAATTCTTGCCTGGGTGGGTTACTCGGTGGAAAGCGCCTCAAATTCGGAGGAGGCTTTGAAGCTTTTCAACGAAACCTATGCCGACGGAAGGGAATTCGACTGCTGCATTGTGGATCTCACCATGCCGGGCGGCATGAACGGCCTTGACCTGGGGCGCATACTCATTGCGAAAAAACCGGGTATTCCGGTCATCATCGCCAGCGGCTATCACGAAGACCCGGTCGTCGCGCATTACCGGGAATACGGGTTCTCGGGAGCGCTTTCAAAGCCATTCGAAATCGATCAGATGCGCGAACTCCTGAATACAGTCATTGTCAAGGGCCGGTAAACCAAAGGGGCTTTCGTTGAAATTCGCGCTCGAGTCGGTTTCCTATAAATATCATCCTACTGCTTCCTTTTGCCTGAGCGACATCAATCTGACCGTCGAGAGCGGCAGGGTCACGGGCTTGGCAGGAGCCAACGGCAGCGGCAAAACGACTTTGATCAGGATCCTGCTCCGGCAACTGGTTGACTATCAGGGAAACTATTACATTGACGGTGAAACGGTACACGACATTGCGGCAAACCTCTGCGCGAAGTACGGGATCGGTTATTCGCCCGACATCCCGGTTCTTGATGACGTGCTTACCGGGTATGAAATTCTGGGCATCGTGGGACAGATAAGGGGATTGACGCGGCAGGAAGCCGAGGACCAGATAACCCTTTTGAGTTCGCTTCTGGACCTCGGTCCGTGGCTCCGGGTGCAGCAGTGCGGCGAATATTCCCACGGCATGCGGAAAAAGGTGTCCATAGCGCTTGCGTATCTTGGGCCGGTGCGGTTTGTGATACTTGACGAACCGCTCAACGGCCTCGATCCGGTCGCGGTAATGGCCGTGCGCACCCTTATCGAGCAAAAACGCGGCGACAAGGTCGGCACTCTGGTGTCGTCCCACATCCTTGATTTCATCGAACAGTGCGCTGATTTCTGCATTCTCATGAAGCAAGGTACTCTCATCTATGGCGGCGGTCTGCGTCAGCTGCGGACCCTCCACGGCAATAAGAGACTCGACGAGATTTATCTCAGCCTGTTTCGTGCGGAGCAGAAACGATGAGCGATCCGGTTTTCCACCTTCGGCCCGATTGCGGCGGCACGATACCGTTCGAACGCCGTATCACGGGCGCGCCGTTTCTGCGATCGTGGCAAACCGTGATTGCCAGTGCCGCAGCAGGGACTGCCATAGCCATGGACTCCTCGCCAAGCAGCCGCATGGGCGATCCGTTCCTGGTCTTTCTGGTGCCTGCGTGGATACTGTTCATCAGTGCGCAGATCCATGGGTTCCTTCGGAAACCACGAGATTCTGATTTCGCCTTTGTCATAGGATTGCCCTATGCAGACCGGCTGCTGATCGCCCGGCGCTACGTCCGCGCTATGATGATCCAAAACGCTCTGTCCGCGGTCAGCTGCATGGCGCCGTTTCTTCTGGTGCGGATAGTGCGATGCGGTTCTTCAGAGGTCCATGAATCCGGCGCCATTGCGCTTGCCGTTGTTGCTGAACTTGCCGTTTCGTTTGGGATAATGCGTCTTCTGTATGATCGTTATCTTTCCAGGCCCAACAGGCACGACCGCATTCACGTTCCTGTCCTTTTGGCGTTCAAATGGGGCGATGCTTCACTTTTTCACGAGATGATTGCGCGAAGTTTCATGCGGATTGCATATGCCGGAGCAGAATTTGCAGGGCGGCCGTTGCGGCCTTACATCAGGCGCCAGATTCTTTATCTTATTCGCAAAGACCGGTTTTCTTCCCTTGGCCTGCAAAGTCTGGGCGTGGCGATGAGCGCGATCCTGACCGGCGCGCTGTCGTCGGCTGCTCCCAAGGCCGCGCTTGCGGCGAATCTGTTCATTCCCATCGCGATCCTGTTTGCCAATGGGGGAACGTTCATGGAATCGGGAGAACGCTTGTCAACATGCGGGTACTATTCCCTGTCGTTTCGCGATTTCTTCCGGGTCAATTTGTGGGTCTGCGGCATGGTGTTTTTTCCGTATCTCATCGGAGGACTGGTCTGCATCGGATTGTTCCACCGGACTGATATTCTATCCTTTGCAGCTGCGATGGGAGTGGCCTGCGTGGCGCTCTGCATTGCCGGACTTACCTGCTGTTTTGCGTATCGGTTTTCCGAAGCAGGCGAAGATAGCATGGGCAACGCGCTGCTTGTCGTGGCAATTTTCTGTTCATTCATGGGGATTTTGAGCGCTGTCGCCGGTTCCGTAGTACCTGCGCTCGGTCTGCCTGCCATTGCTCTTGTGCTGCTCTGCGGAAGGCTTTATCTGGCCCGGCATTTGTAGAGGTGCAAGGATTCCTCGTTCTTCAATCCGCTGATACCGGTTTACGAATGTCCTTGGCCGATACCACGGCCTTGGTATAGTACCTGTACTTGTTCATGGAAATGCCGACATACACGTCGAACCGTTCGGCGTCCCAGGTCTTGTACGGGCTCAGAACTCCGCTCCTGATATCGAAGAAACCGATCGAATACCTCCGCGACGGTTCGCCGAACCGGATCGCAAGCTCATGGGAAAGATATTCTGCGTCCGACCGGACTTCGGAGTTGAGACGATCCGCGGCAACGGACGGACCCTCGATTTCGTATTTGCAGAATACACCTGTCTTCCTGTCGAAATAGAACGCGGTGAGAAAAGTCCGGTCGCCCCAGGCCATGTTGTTGACAAAGATATAATTCCCCTGATCGTTGAATGCAATGCCGTACTTCTTCCTGAATACAAGGAGGAACGACTTTTTGGAAAGCCCGAACGGTAATCCCGGCACATCGAACGCGGATGTTACCAACCCGGTCGCCTCTTTCTCAGCGTTTTCCATTTCTTCCCGTGCAAGCAAGTCGCGTCCGAGCGAGTCCTCACGCACGGTCTGCTGCTGCTTCCGCTTTTCGTTCCAGGCAAGCACCTTGCATGGTAAAACGATTTCGCTGGTGTCAACCCTGCGATATTCTTTCAAGAGCGCGAGAAACTCCTTTGATTTCGCAACGGTATTCATTTCGTTCTTCCAGTCGAGCAATGTCTTTTGCGAAATGAACCCCCTGTCGCCGGTGCAGACCGAATACTCCTGACGGTAACGGGCTTCGACGCTGTCGAAAAAGGCGGACTGGCGCACCTCATTAGTAGCATTTGCGAAGCACGAAAACGCAACAAGAATTGTAATAGTCAAGCGCAATAAGTGCAACTCACCTTTCCCTTTGGGCGTCGTGATTACCTTGTGCATTGCCTCACTCTTCATGGTCAGCTTTCTCCTATGAATCTGCTCGCCCAACTGCGGACGATCTTGCCGTTCAGGACATGGAACAAGCGCAGACGCCTGATGGTTTCCATGCTGAACGTCGAAAGCGGTATCCACACGAACCGTTTCTTGAATCTGGATGCCAGCTGCAAAAGGCGTATGCCGGGCTTTTTTGCAGACACATACGGAATGATTTTTTCCTTTGAAAAGAGAAGGCTCCCGTAGGCAAGCGTCTCGGCGCAACGTGCCCTGTCCGGGAGGCCCGCCATATCGAACACGTTCGGAACGAGCCGTGGCGGAAACAGCAGCGACAGACCGCCGTACTGCGATCTCGCTATGCCCGGTCCGATCATGTCGGCAAAAGGATCGGTCGCGTAGAAGGTGAGCGTGGATTCCTCGTCATGCTCCGCGTACCAGGTCGTGCGGTGTGGGTAGCGGTCGTCGTTTTCGTCGTCGAACACGATGACCACCATGTCCGCGGCGCCGGACGAGGGCGGCAATTCGCGTACGTAAATGTCGGACGAGAACCAGTTGCGCATGGTTTCGCGAACATCGATACCATCCTTGACCGATACGGAAAACTTCTCGGTTTTGATCCGATCTTCGCACAGGATGGTCTCGGCCTTCTTGCGCACGTGTGCGTTGAACGATTCGATCAGCCTGTCCTCGGGAACGTGGGAACAGATACCGCCCGACTTCCACATGAAGCGGTATTTCTTCCTGTCCCGAAGCGACGGGTCCGGCTTGATTGACAGGGTGCGCCAAACGAGATTCTCATCCCTGAAGCAGTTGACGCACCGGACGCTGTGCGATTGGTCTGCGCCCCCGGGCCGCTGCATCCGGTCTATGCCGATCGAAACGAGGGGTGCATCCAGTTCAAAGGGAAGAAACGGATAATACTTGGCGCTTTTCAGAATGCGCAGACCATAGGAATTGCCGCCGATGCCCTTGGCCGCGATAACGATGTCGAACAGGTTTGGGATGAACCTGGAATCGGAAACCGTCAGGTTACGCAGGAAGGTGATGCCTGCCTGAATGCGCGAAGGGGAGAGGTCGATGATGTCCGTCTGCGCATCATGATACTGGTCGCGCGTTTCCGTGAACAGGCTCTTGACGGTATCCACGATGTCGATTTTTCCGGCAAAGGCGTTGTAGCGTCCGGCTTCGAACTTTGCCGTGACAAACGGCAGTTCGCCGAGAGCAAAATACAAATGGTCAGGGTTGATGAATTCCCTGGACAGCTCGTAGGAAGGCATGTTCGGAAACGAGAGATTATGCGTCTTTTCAAGCCTGAAATGGCGCACCGTTTCCGCGCAATGCCGGAAATGAACGAGTGCGAGTATATTGTGGAAATCAAGCGCAAGCTGGAGAAGCCGGTGGGCGATGTATTGCGCGTCGGCGGACACGTCCGCCGGCGCATTCGCAGGCGATGCATGTATCGTGTTGATGCATAGTGAGGCGTATCCGTCGATGCCGAGGCTTTGAATGGCGTATTCGTCAGGCAGATTGGGCAGGGGCGTTACAGGCCCCAGCTGCGGATGTCCGATGCAGAAGCACGGTATGCGTTCCTGCAACGCCTGCCTCATTGCCTCGATGGCAGCGTCACACGGATCAACCGGAACATAGAACACCGGTTCCGTAGTGTCGTGTGCGATCACCGCGGAAATATAGGGAAGGTCGTGTATCGCGGAAATCAGCTGGTCTTGAAAAACGGTTGGGACGTCGACCGCAATGCAGTCGAACTTTGTCTGCATGCAAAGGTCACGGATATGCTGGGCAAAGGCGAGCTTCCCATGCCTGAAAGGCTCGAGCGTTATGGATGAAGTCAGTTTCACGTCAGCTTCTCAGTCGTTCTTCGCGTCAGGACCCTCGGCCTCCGCATCCGGATTCAAGTCATCCTCGTCAGGAAAGAAGAAATCGCCCAAACTCATGTTGGGAATATGCTGGCCCGAATTTTCTCGTTTCGCGGCCAGGGCCTCCAGATCGAGCGATTCCTGGCCCAATATCTGGCGAATGGAGTCCGAGAAGAGTCCTGCATCGTCGGCCGGCGCGATTCCGGATTCCTTTTTCTTCAGGGAATAGCGGATGGCGTTGATACCGTCACGGACCGAATACGGAAGGTCGAGGCCGTGCGCCTTCTGCAGGTAGTCGACGCATATGTCAAGCATTTCCTGCGGGCAGAACGGGATGTTGTAGGACAGGATTTCCAATTCGTCTTCGCGTTTTGGAAACCCGATTTCGATGCCGGGCTGCAGCCGCGACATGATGTAATCCGGGATTTCGAACGTGGAGGAATCTTCGTTCATGGTGACCACGGCACGGAATTCCTTGTGCGCCTTGACCACGATGCCGGCCACGACCGACTCAGCCATCCGCCTATTGTCAAACAGGCCGGCCAGCGACGCCCAGGATTTCTCCGACATCCGGTTGCCTTCGTCAAGTACCACCACGCCGCCGCGTACCACGGCGGTCAAAAGCGGGCTGGCATGATACGCGATCGAGCCTTTTTCGGACAGCACGGGCGTGACCAGAAGGTCTTCGGGCCTGGTGTCGGCCGTGCATTGCATCACATACACTTCCTGGTTCCGCATCCGGCCCGCGGTGATCGCCAGGGTGGTCTTGCCGATGCCCGGAACACCGATGAGCCGCGGTGTGAGCGGAAGGTCGGCGGGGGCCAAGGTGATCCAGCAGGCGAGGAGCTGGCGCAACGGCTCTGTCTGGCCGATCCATTCCGCTTCAGTATCCACATGGTGAGAAAGAATGAGTTCTACGTTGTCAATTATCGTTGTTCGCATGGCGGTACTTTGATTCCCGGAAAATGATGAGAGAAAATCCGGCCAACTAATTGGGCACGAACCCCATATGAAAATACCTGATTCCGCGTGGTTTTCTTGATAATTCTTTGGTCAGGCGGCCGAAGGTCACTCGTCCTTAAACAAATCTTCCCGGTCGCGGTCTTCCCAGAGGTATTTGGCCTTTTCCGACCATTTATCAATGATCATGAGCTGAAGCTTGGGATCTTCTTTCATTTCGACGACCCGGCTGTTGTGGAGATTGGTGAACACGCCGATGAAGGAGTTGGCTTTCTTCTGGTCGCCGAGTTTGAGGTTCAGGGCCACGATCGAGTAGATGACCTGCATTTCGATTTCTTCTGATGGGCAATTCGAAGTTCGGAACGCCTCTTCGAGAAACCCCAGGGCCTCGCGCAAGGATTCTCGGTTGTCACCTTCCGTGTCCTTGATGATCTTCGCGATCCGCAGGGCATAGGCCCCGAGCTTGTACAAGGCGTACGGCTGCTCATACCACGCCTCGACCCGCGCGCGCGCCATGGCAAGCTGATAGCTTACCAGTGCCGAGTCGGTCGAGCGCGGCCTGACAAAGTAATTCTTGACGTCCGATACCGTTTTCAGGATGGCTTTGCGTTCGCCGATTTTTTCCTGGAGCGTCATGATGACGCTATTGGGCAGCTGCGTCTTTTCCTCTGCCCTGGTCCAGTCCTTCTTGTCTGGCGACGCGAAAAGACAGCGGGGGCACACGGTCACGGCGATGAGCGTGTAATCCACCTTCCGGTATTCGCCGGTGCCCAGATACGACGGCACAAGAAATCTGCTTTTCTGGATCTGCTGGCTCTTTGCCCGGAGTTCATAGCACAGGATGTCCTCCATGCCGCACACCGGGCAGGTAATCTTAATGTCGAAAACCGGATCCTGTCCGCTGCCTTCTTCGGCAATTGCGCTGGACTTCGCCCTGGCGTCTTTGATCGATTTTATGTGCTTTATGTCAAGCGTAGGGCCGAATTGGCGGAGATACTCGTTGACCAGGTTCGCGTCATTGAGAAGCGACAGCAGGCGTCTTTTGACTTCAACGACATCGATGGCCATCGAAAAGGTCCTTTTGACACGGCACAGGAAAAAAGTGATACCGTCAATATTATCCAATTTTTCTGGAAATGTGTCAATGCGGATCTTGTCGTGCCTGTTTCTGAGATGGACCATTGTAATCCGGATTGAACCCCATTGAGAGTATGTCTTCCAGAGCTCGGAAAAGTGAACAAATTTCATGGAGCTGAAGCGCAAATTTGTTTCATTTTTTTGCATCCAGATGTATACAATAGAGGAAACAGCATTGGAAGGCACAGCATGCGATCAATGAACGTCACGCCGCCGTCACTCACCGAAGCACTTTTCTTCCTTCTTTGCGCAGGTTGTGCGACTTTCTGCGCGGGCCAAGGAATCATCAACCTCCCGGTCACGCTTGTCGCGCCCACCGCCAAAGTCGAGCCTGTCAAGACCGGGTTGGCGTATTGCGAGGGGCCCACGTGCGACAAAGACGACAACCTGTATTTTTCGGAAATGCCTTCCGGCCAGACAATGAAGATCTGGAAAATCACTCCTCAGGGAGTCGCCACGGTCATCCGCACCGCCGCCTATTTCAACGGAAACGAATGCGATCCTCAGGGGCGCCTTGTGTCATGCCAACAGGACATGGTAACCCGACTGAACTTGTCGGGAAGCATCGACACGCTGTCACGAAGCGGCGATAACGGTTTTTCGTTGCTCTACACCAACGATGTGTCCATTGCGACAACCGGGGAGATGTTCTTCACAAACCATCAGAGCGGCAAATCCGTGTTTTACCGCAGCACGACCGGCGCGCTCAAACGATGGACAGGTTTTCCCACGCCCAACGGCGTGGAATGGGTCGAAGAAAGGCACCTCTTGTACCTGTGTCTCAGCGATACGAATATGGTCATGACGTTCAGCGTGGCGACAGACGGTTCAATTTCGAACGAAAAGAAATTCGCCGTCCTCCCCGTGCCCGACGGCATAACACTTGACGAGCGGTACAACGTATATGTCGCGGGAAACCAGGAGGGGATCCTGTACGTCTATGATTCGACCGGAAAAGCCTTGGGGACGGTCACCATGCAGGGAAGTTCCACCCCGGTCGGCAATGTTTCCAACTGCGTTTTCGGAGGTGCGGACAACAGAACGCTTTACATCACGGGAAACGGCGGGATCTACAAGGTCCAAATGTTGGTGGCGGGCAGGGTCAAAGGGGACGCGGTCCGGGTCGCGGCACCGTATCTGCCGCAGGCGTTCAAGAACGGATCGCCGGAATCAGATGAATTCCCAGCCGTGAAAGAAGAAGTTCTCTATGACGTAACTGGCAGGGCTATCGGCCGTGTCACGTCGGCGGAATTCGGGCAACGTGTCATGAAGAACAAGCTTTCACCGGCGTCCGGAATATATTTGTGGAAAAATGAGAATTTCAACCAAGTCCGGGTTGGCGCAACGATGTCGAAGAAATAATGGCCCGCGGGACCCATGTTCAGGTTCAAGGGATTGCAAATTCATTCAAGGGGAAAGCATGCATACTCGGGAAAGACGATTGAACGGGAAGGCTTTGCTGGCAGGCGCAGCCATTTTTTCCTTGATAGCGTGTTTTGGGATCACCGCCGAGACGCGTATCGTCCAGCCGCTCCCGCTGCCCGCCTCGCCGGCCAAAGTCGCAATTATAAAGGACGCTCAGCAGAATGTGAAACAAATGGTATCGGATGCCGTGACGGGTGTATTGGGTCCCGCGGGCATGGCCGCGCTGGTCAAGACCGGGGACGTCGTCCTGCTCAAGCCGAATCTGGTTGCGTCGGCCGCCGTGGCGGGCGCCAAATCCATGACCGATTATCGTATCGCCCAGGCGACGGCTGATCTGGCAAAAGCTGCGGGAGCGGCGACCGTCATCATTGCCGAGGGCTCGGCGCTGAATAACACCGCGGCCATGCGCGATTCGGCGGGGTACACCGCAGCGAATTTTCCCGGCGTCCAGTTCCTTGACCTCGACGATGTGACGAACAATGCGCCTGTCACCATGCATCTTCTTGACGGATGTGTTGGTGACGACAAGATCGTGGCCGCCGCATATGTGAACGCAAATGTTGTCATCTCCATGCCCATCATGAAAACCCACCAGGGCGCAGGCGTGAGCGGGTCGCTGAAAAACGCGTTCGGCATTGCGCCGCAGCCCCTCGTGGCTTTCAACGGGTCCGCCAACAAGGAATTATTGCATGCCGATATCCGCAAGAACATCGTCGACTACAATCTGTGCCGCAAGCCCGACTTCGCGATCATGGACGGCCTTGTCGGTATGGAAGGAAACGGCCCGACGAACGGAACCCCGGTGACCATGAATCTGATTCTTGCGGGCAAGGACCTTGTCGCTCTTGACGCGGTGGAATGTTCGGTCATGGACGTACCTCCCTATGAAATTTCTTCGCTCGTTCTGGCCTCCAACGCGAATTTGGGCGTGTTGGACCTTGACAAAATATCCGTGGTGGGGGAAAGTGTCGCTAATGTAAGGAGGTCGTTCGTCCGGGCTCAGAGCGAATTGGGGTATTATAACTACCGCGCCACAACCGCGGTCCGTAAGACAAGCGCACCCATATTCATCGACGGCACGCTCTCCGAATGGTCGGGCAGGAACATCATTCGCGCGAATGCCAAGGCGCAAGTAATCGGAGACACGTCAAAATGGTCGGGTCCGGCTGATTGCAGCTTCTTCGCGAAGTTTCTTTACGATTCGGCGAATCTTTACATGGCGGTTGCAGTCAGGGACCCCGAAAAAAACCTCAATGCCGGGACCGGGGCGGCCATCGCAAACGGCGAGTGCGTCGAACTTTACCTCAGCACCAACATTCAATTTGGCGATAACATGGCCAACGCATCGGACAACAGGCCCGCCTCCTTCAGCGCGAGCTACGACTACCACATTGGGTTCAGCCACGCTCCAACGCCTGCAAACTGGATTTTTTCACACAATGCCTCGCTTGTCAATGCAGTCGCGAAATCGGTAGACAACGACACCGGGTATACGATGGAAGTGAAAATTCCTTGGTCAAATTTCAACAATTTCACCATGTCGCGGTATCATGAACTGGGAATCAACGTCGCGGTGAGCGACGCGGACCACAGCGCGACGGGCATTGACTACAAGATTGCGTGGGAGCCGAACCAGGCCATTGACACGGACGCGACGAAAATGGGTTTAGCGTATCTTGCGCCCCAGCTCGATGATTCGGCGAGTGGAATCAGCGGCAACGCCGGACTGCGCGGGAAATTCTCCGCCACGGCCGTATTCGGGAGGGCTGTTCTTGATCCTCTCAGGCACACGGTAAGAATCTTCTGCGAGGTTCCGGACCGGATTGTCGGCGCTGCCGTTGGAATCGACATCTTTAATGTAAAGGGCGGAAGAACAAAGACACTTTCGGACGAAACGCACGGAAAGGGTCCTCATTACATTATTTGGGACTGCACCGATGACAACGGGCATCGAGTATCGCCGGGAATATTCTTCTGCAGGCTTCATCAAAAGGACCACGGCATAAGTATTTCCTCTGGAATCAGCCCGGTCGCAGTATACTGATTCTCATCGCGGTGACGTAATCTCGCCAGCAAGCGTACAAGGTTTCTGGAAGGCCGGCCAACATACTCATAAGTTATTGTGAAATAGGTCACAGTAGACATCTCTTTTAATAATCAAGCTGTTATATGCTTGGACCCTTGTTCTTGCCCAATTATTTTGGCATATTTTCAGAAAACTGTTGACAATGAAACGCTGGAGCGCTATATTTTAGTGAAATAGATCACAGGCTGACCATGCACAAGATATCCAAAAAAGAAATACCTCTTCCGACCCTTGCCAGGCTGCTCAGCGTGTACAGGCTGCTTGATCAGTACGAGCAGGAAAAAGTTGCGTCAGTATCGTCCACGGAAATCGGCGCCCGGCTCGGTATCAAGCCCGATAGTATACGCAAGGACGTCAGCTATCTCGGCGAAGTGGGCAATTTCGGGGGAGGTTATGAGGTCGTCAGGCTGAAAGCGCATATCGGCACCAAGCTGGATCTCGAACGAGGAAGAAAGTTGTGCGTCATTGGCCTCGGCCCTCTCGGCAGTGCCATACTCAATGACGCGGATTTACGCAAGAGGGGTTTTGTCATCGTAGCCGGTTTCGATTCCAACATCAACAAAATCGAAACGATCACCTCCAGCGTCGAATTGCACCCTGCTCATGAAATTGCTGAGGTGGTTAGGCGCAAATCAATTGACATAGGTGTCATTGCGGTGCCGGGTAAGGCTGCCCAGGAGGCAGCGAACCGCCTCGTGGAGGGGGGCGTAAAAGGCATTATCAATTTTACGTCATGCGCCGTTCGAACGGCGCCCGGGGTGATGGTTCGCACCATCGACTTTCTGGGAGAGTGCGCGCTTTTGTCAACGCTCATGGGACTTGAAGATTCCGGGACGAACTTGAAAAAGTTGTGATTTAATCCATATCTACCTAACCCTTAAAAAAGGAGACGTACATGGCTCGCGTGTATAATTTTTCGGCAGGTCCTGCGGTGCTTCCTGAACCGGTGCTCAAAAAAGCCGCGGCTGAAATGCTCGACTGCAACGGAAGCGGGATGTCTGTCATGGAAATGAGCCATCGCTCGAAGGACTTTGAGGCTATCATCGGCGGCGCAGAGGCAAGCTTGCGTAAGCTCATGAACATACCCGGAAATTACAAAGTGCTTTTCTTGCAGGGCGGGGCATCGAGCCAATTCGCCATGGTGCCGCTCAACCTCATGGGCGCCAATGGAAAAGCCGATTTCATCAATACCGGAACATGGTCGAAAAAGGCGATTTCCGAAGCAAAACGCTACGGCAAGGCGAACGTGGTTGCAACATCCGAGGACAAGAATTTCAGCTATATCCCCAAGGTTGCAAAAGAGAAATTCGACCCTGCGGCCCGGTATGTGCATATCACGAGCAACAACACGATTGAGGGAACGAAATTCAGCGCATTTCCGGACACGGGCAGCGTTCCGCTGGTCGCCGACATGTCGTCGAATATCCTGTCCGAAGCAATGGATGTGACGAAGTTCGGGATCATCTATGCGGGCGCGCAAAAAAATATCGGGCCGGCCGGAGTCACGGTGGTGATCATCCGCGATGACCTGATCGGCCATGCACTCGACATTACGCCCACTATGATGAATTACGATACGCATGCAAAGGAGAATTCCCTGTACAACACACCGCCGACCTACGGCATCTACATAGCCAAGCTCGTGTTCGAATGGATGCTTGAAATGGGTGGCGTACCGGCGATGGGAAAAGTCAACAATGACAAGGCAAAACTTCTGTACGACTATCTTGACAATTCGGCAATGTTCAAGGGAACGGCTGTCAAAGAAGACCGCTCGATCATGAACGTTCCGTTCACCCTTCCTTCCGACGAACTGACCGATAAGTGCCTCAAGGAGGCAAAGCAGGCCGGGCTGGTGCAGCTCAAGGGGCACCGCAGCGTCGGCGGTTGCCGGGCGAGTATTTACAATGCGATGCCGGTCGAAGGAGTCAAAAAGCTGGTGGATTTCCTGAAGAAGTTCGAAGCGGCGAACAAATAACCTGATAATCATCGCCTCACCCCATATTCCCTGCCGGAAGGGCTGGGATATGGGGTGAGGCGAATCAAACGAGAAGAAAAGGAGAAAAACATGTTCAAGATCCAAACGTTGAATAAAATTTCCACCATCGGCCTGGAGATATTCGAGAGGGAAAATTACGAGATTGCATCTGAAATGATCCATCCGGACGCAGTGCTTGTGCGAAGCGCGGACATGCATGAGACCAAGTTTCCGGAAACCCTCAGGGTTATCGCGCGCGCAGGCGCGGGCGTCAACAATATTCCCATAGACAAGTGCTCGGAAAAGGGCATCGTGGTCATGAATACGCCGGGGGCAAACGCAAACAGCGTCAAGGAGCTTGTTCTGGCGGCAATGCTTCTTTCGTCCCGCAAGTTATGTCAGGGCATAGCCTGGGCCCAAACGCTCATCGGCAAAGGCGACGAAGTCCCAAAATTGATCGAAAAAGGCAAGACCAATTTCGAAGGTCCTGAGATAAAAGGCAAAAAGCTCGGCGTCATCGGGCTTGGCGCCATTGGCGTCAAGGTGGCAAACGACGCCATTTCGCTTGGAATGGAAGTCACCGGCTACGATCCAATTATTTCCGTGGAAGCGGCCTGGGAGCTTTCACGGACCGTCAAGCGGGCGCTGTCCCTCGACAGCCTGATCTCGAAATCCGATTACATCACCCTGCATGTGCCCCTCAACGACAAGACCAAGAACATGATCAACAGGGACAAATTCGTGCTCATGAAAAAGGGCGTCCGGATCCTGAATTTCGCCCGCGGCGGGCTGGTGAACAACGAAGACTTGCGGGACGCGATCAAGGAAGGTACGGTGGCCTTTTATGTGACGGATTTTCCGGACGAGGAACTCCTGAAAATGGACAATGTCATTTCGATTCCTCACCTCGGCGCGTCAACACCCGAGGCCGAGGACAATTGCGCCATCATGGCGGTGAACCAGATCAAGAATTATCTGGAATACGGTAACATAAAGAATGCCGTGAATTTTCCGGATTGCGAAATGGACCCGTCGGGAAAAACAAGACTTCTGGTGGGGAACCGGAACATACCGAACATGGTCGGCCAGATCTCGACCTTGCTGGCAAATGAGAAGATCAACATCGCGGACATGCTTAACAAGAGCAAGGGAGATCTGGCGTACAATATTATCGACATAGACGGGGCGATCGGGGAAAGCACCCTCACGAAGCTCAAGGCCATTACCGGAATAATCATGGTGAGGGTCCTGGAAAAGAAATAGCAGCCCCTCAGCTGATCTATCGCTCAACAGAATCAAAAAGCCGCGGTCCCTGACCGCGGCTTTCTTTTTGAGTGCTCTGTTTGCACGAGAAACAAACGCAATAGTATAATTCGAAAGGGAATCGAAAAGAAATGAAGGTGAAGTCATGATACGATTGTTGCTGTCCTTTCTGGTCATCCCCTTACTCGCGACGCCGGCGCTCTGCCAGCAGGTACAGGCAGTCTCCTACATTGCCACTTTTAACAACATTGGAATCGACGTCACGTTTGCAAGTGCCACGCCTGCCGGCAGCACCATAGAGGTGGCTGTCAATAACGGCCAGGCCTCACAGGCGTGGCGCGGCAGCCATCCGCTGTCCCGCGTCGCCCCCAACCGCTTTGCAGGCAGTGTGTTCAGCCTTGCCTCCGGCACGCTCTATTCCATCCGCCTGCGAAGCACATTGATCGGTCCTGACCGCATCGACACGGTTTCCACTCGCAAAGACAGCATTGTGCAGCCGACCGGAGCGGTTTACCACGTGGCAAAAGACGGCAGCGACGCAAACAACGGAACAAGCCAGGCCACGGCATTCGCCACGCTCGGTCATGCGGTCGCGATTGCTCAGCCAGGAGCGACCATAGTGCTGCACACGGGCCACTACCATGAATCCGTGGATTTGCCGCGTTCGGGGACTGTCAGTTCGCCGATACTCATCCGCAATGCGTCCGGCGAGACGGCGGTGCTTGATGGGCGCGACACTGCCTTCGCGCCTGCATGGTCGGTCTACAATGCGACGGCAAACGTCTACCGTACCCCCTGCACGGCGCAGCCATTTCTCGCATATTACAACGGCCAGCACCTGTTTGCCAACCCAACCCTTGCCGATCTTGTGTCAAATACGTGGACCATGCAATCCGGATTCTTTTCAGACGGCACGTGGCTCTACGTGCGCCTGCCGCACACCGGCGCGCCGACGCCTGCCGACACGGTGACTATTCCCGGCCTGACAACCGCGATAACCTGCGGCACCGGACGGCAGTTCATCCAGATCAAGGGACTGGAGATATGTTATTACGGCCTCGACGCATACTCGCGCGGCATCTACTTCGACGGCGCTTCCTTCAATCTTGTCGATTCCTGCTTTCTGCACCACAGCGGCGTCGGCGTGGCGTTCAAACGCGCCTGCGCCTTCAATACGGTCCAACGCTGCAATTTCACCGAATCGCCCATCGATACCTGGAACTGGAGCGCGGTCAAAGAGGGCACGGGCTATTACGAAGCGGGCGGGGTGGTAGTGTACGGCAGCCCAAGCGCCAACACCGGCAACGTTATCCGGAGCAATCATTTCTTCCACATGTTCGACGGCTCGCACCTGTACTCGGACGACGGCGCGGGGCCGACAACGAACATGGACTTTCACGACAACATTGTTGAATATGTCAATGACGACTGCATCGAGACCGACGGAGCCGGCTCGAACTGCCGGATTTACAACAATACGTTCCGCACGTTTCTTACCGGCGTTTCGGTCGCGCCTGCAGCGGGAGGGCCCACCTACATCTTCCGCAATCTGTTCAGCGGCTGGGAGACGCACAGCGGGTATGTCGGGTACCCGGTAAAATTCAACGTGTCATCGCCATTGTCCATCGACTGGGTCTACCTGTACCACAACACCTGTTACACCTCGGTCGCGGGCCAGCCCGGATTTCTCTTCAAGGAATACAGCAACTGGGACAACATCATTTCGCGCAACAACATCTATGCGGGCACCGGCAACGCCTTTGAGAGCTGGCCGACCCAGAACCCGGTCGACTTCGACTACGACGGGCTCTTCACAAATACGACCGGGAAGCTCGTCATCTGGGCCAATGTGAATTACCCAACGGTCGCAGGTTTTTTTGCGGCCAGCGGGCAGGAACAGCACGGCATAGCCGGCGACCCTCGGTTTGTTGATGCCGCGGCCGGTGATTTCCATTTGTCGGCACAGAGTCCTCTCGCGGACAAGGGCGTGCTGATCCCTGGAATCAATGACGATTTCCGTGACAGCGGCCCCGACATCGGGCGCTTCGAACGCGGCGCCGCCGGGGTGATCGACGCGACCGCACGAACCGAGACAATGCGTGTTCATCTGACAATGTACTCGGATAAAGCAACAGGCAGGCTCACGATTCGGTTCTTCATTGGCGATGCGGCGGTCAAGTCCGTATCGATCAGAGTGTACAGCCTGACAGGGGAGCTCGTGTATCGGGGAAAAAGTACGGGTGGCGCAATCGTGATCGGCCGTGAATGCCGCGGGTTTGGACCGGGAACCTACGTCGCTCAGGCGGCGGTCGGTGCGGCTACATGGCGGGCAAGGTTTGTGATCACAAGGTAGGGCTGGTCGACGTTGCGGTCACGCAACGGTCGCACAGTTCACCGCGTATAGATGAACGTGTCGATCTGCGCCGTGTCTTTGGGGGGCACGAGGCCGGAGACCGTAGCGTATCCGGAATCGTCGACCAAATGCCTTCTGTAAAGATTATTCGCAATCACCTCGACGCGTTTCTGGATAAAAATGCTGTTTGCGTTCAGCGGCGAAACCCGGCTGGGCATGGCCAATGTCGCGGCAAGCCTTGACGCTTCCGATAGCGTGAGCCGGGCGCAGGATTTCTTGTAGTACTCCTGTGACGCGGCCTCGCACCCGAAAATATTCTCACCCCATTGCGCATAGTTGAGGTACAATTCCAGGATCCTTTCCTTGGAAAGGTATTTCTCGAGCAGCAGGGTATACCCGAGCTCCTTGGCTTTGCGGATAAAGTTCTTGTCGTGGTCGCAAAACAGGTTCTTCGCCAATTGTTGCGTTATGGTGCTTGCGCCTCGCATAATTTTGTTCTTGTCCTTGTTGTATTCGGCAGCCCTCAGGATCGCCTCGATGTCAATGCCCGGATGCGTAAAGAATCCGTCGTCTTCGGCGGCGATGACGGAATTCTGAAGCACCTTGGAAATCGAGTCGAGCGGTACGGACCGCTGCTTCAGAACATCGGACTTGCCCTGGGCCCGAAGGGTTACGCGATAGTCGCGCATGTACAATGTTTCTTTGGGATTGTGGTCAATAAGCCGGGTCACGTCTCGAATCGGTTTCGTGACGAGAATGTACCCGTATATCAGGAGCGCAGTTCCGGCAATGGAAAACGCCACGGCATAGGTGAGCAGCAGCGTCTTCACGACAGTCCAGAGAAATGAAAAAATCTTAGAAAGTGTTCTTGTCATTATGGTATACTTTTTTTTTGAGCAGCTGGTCCTGCGCCGAACCTTGCGGTCAGGATTGCCAAACCAGGACGGTGAAAAGTCAGTTAAAATAGTTCCCTCCACGTTCATCGGAAGATATATTCCTCGGGTTGTCCTTGTTTGTCCGGACTGCTCAACAAGTATTGCGTTTTCAACAGGGATCGCGTGTCGATTAAGGATATCTAAAAACAAGGAGCTACAAGCGTGTCTGAACACAAAATCACCATCGAATGGAAGCTCTCGTCAGAAGATTTCACCTACGAAAAATACAGCCGCGACCACACGTGGCATTTCGGGGGAGAAAACAGTCTATGCGCGTCCTCCGCGCCCGAGTATTACGGCAATGCGTCATGCATGAATCCCGAGCAGGCCTTTGCAGCCTCGCTGTCGAGCTGCCACATGTTGACATTTCTTGCAATGTGTTCGCGCCGCGGCTATCGCGTGGTCCGCTATTCGGACGAAGCTGTCGCGGTCCTGGGCAAGAACAAGTCGAGCAAGATCGCCATCACTAAGGTGATATTGCGGCCGCATGTTATTTTCTCAAAAGATAAGGCTCCAGTCGAGGAACAATTCCAGTTGCTGCATGACCGCGCCCATGACAACTGCTTTGTTGCAAATTCTTTTGCAGACTGCGTCCAGGTGACCGTTGTTCCCGTGATGAAACAGGAATAGGTTGCTTCTTCATCGTCTGTTTTTCGGGATTCTTCTTAAGGCTCCGGTTCTGATATCAGATAAACCCGCCTGACTTCCCATTGCGTCTTGCGTCCCCCTATGGACTGGACTTTAACTTTATTTGTTCACTTACAATCTAATGAATATCATGCGTGTTGGCCCTATTTTTGGCTAATTTATACTTTTTATTGATATTCATGTTCACTTTTAGTTGCAACAAAACGCCTCTTTTCAGAAATGAACGCTTTATTTTTAGATCATATCAAATCAAGATTCATTCACCTGTTAAGGACGAATTATGAGTGCCTTTCGAACGACGATGGAACGCTTAAGGCCCGTGCTTCTCATAGGGACAGGGATACTGGCTATAACCTTTTCAACTGTTTTTTCTCAAACGTTCAGTAACATAGGAGAAAACGTAGACTTATGGCGCGTTCGGGGAGATACAATGAAGTTATTGCCGCCGGAATTGCGTCTCTTGCCTGCGGAGGGTACAACAGAAGCTTTTCCGCCAACTATTGGTGCAACGTATGGAGGACCATGGCATGCGGATTCCCTCTGGCTTGGGTCGACATTCCAAAGAGATGCAAGCAAAAGTTTTGTCGTCTGGCTTGCTCCCTATTTTACTGCTGGTGGGACCTATCGCGGGTCATTGTACATTATGGTACCGCGTCCCGGTTTGCCTGACACCGCGATTTTCCTCTTTCACAACAGGTGCAATGGAACAGCTCCTACAAAAATCGACCTTACCAATATTACTCCCACCATTCAAAATTTTGACACGATTTTTTTCATGTACCGCTCCGATAGCGGCAATGGCGGATTGGGGACTTGTGGCGGTTGGTTTGGCATTCCCAATGACAACGGTGTAAAGCAAACTGATTCTCTTTTTACAGGTCCAAACAGGGCGCCCACTGACACAGTTACTCCGGCGTGGCAAAATTTCGACAGACATTGGAGTGGACGAAATGAAAATACCCTGCGTAGGCTTATTGGTAACGCTCCTTTTGTATCCGATACTCTTTGGAGCCTCAGTAAAAATAGATACGTCAAATACGGCAGACGTTGGTGCGAAGCCGGTTGGATCCATAAAGATACCCTGCCCAAGCCTGGGAGCAATATAAGGACAGACACGGTTGAATTCGGATTTGAAGACCAATTCAATGGCCAGGACATAGGTTTTGAAGACATACGGTTTGAATTGACCGGTGTATTTCTCAATTATCCAATGCAAATCGATTCGCTAGCGTTGCATTTTTTCCCCAACAAAGATACGTTACACTCTTATACCAAAGTAGATACTATTGCCGCTGGAGATAGCATGTTCCTAAGGGCGGTTATATGGGGAAAAGACACTACCCCAGCCCAAACCATATTTGCCGATTCAACGAACCTTGCCCAAAAGGTCACGTGGCAATTAATTAAATCTCAACAAAGCACAAGCTTCATGAGGCTTGGCGCAGGCCCGTCGAACACTAACACCTTTAAGGCCGCTACCGCCTATGAATGGGACACAATCGTCGTAACCTATTTGAATGTGCACAGAAGGAAAGCAATCTACGTCAAACCAGGTCCGGAATATAAGGTCTGGATTGAACCGGACTCCGCGATCGACCCGCGCGGAACGTCGCAGGCAATGATTACGAGATTGCAAACCCCGGACAGTGTTGCAAGCGATACAATCTCATCGCTTGCAAACCAGATTTCCGTTTTCGGCGTCGTGCGGGACCAGTACGGCAATTTCACCCGTTTTGCAAACAATTCGATCTGGACAGAGGTGAAGAACGCAGGCGTCACGATCTCTATTGCAAATCCCGTAAACGGAACTCCTGCTTTTGTCGGCCTCATCAACCGTGTCAATGTCGGCTCGACGAATGTTCAGGTATCGGCAAAGAACCTCGTCTCGGGGGCGAATCTTACACCAAGTACGGTCAAGGTCATCGTTGTTGCGATTCCCTTGAACAATCTGATCAACGACCAGACTTTTTCCGTGGCCGAACGCTCCGGCGCCGGCACTCCTGTCGGTACTGTCGCGTTAGTGGTACCGGCATCAGTAAACGTCACCTTGACGCAGCTGACAAGCGTCCCGGAGTTTTCCATTGACCTGACGACTCGCAACGTAATCGTGGCGACAGGGGCTGTCCTTACGTATAAGACCCAAAGCTCTTATTCATTCAAGATTATTGCAAAAGCTGCAAACGCGCTGGACGACACGGCAACCATTACCATTCAACTCATACAACTCATTCCCCTTGCCAACCTGATTAATGATCAGACCTTTTCCGTCAAGGAAAAGTCTCCTGCGGCGACTCTGGTTGGGACTGTAATCAAGGCAGTTCCGGACTCCATCGCGGTTACCTTGACCCCAATTGGACTCCCGGCCGAGTTTGCCTTTGATCCGACCTCCCGGAAGATTACCGTGGCGCAGCCTACTCTCAATTATGACACAAAAAGCTCTTACTCTTTCCGACTCGCGGCAGCGGCGGCAACTGCGTACGCCCTGCCTGACACGGCGACGATTACCATCAACCTGGTAGCTGATTCGCTTATTCCGGCAACGGCAACCGTGCTGGACACGAATCATAACGGCCACATTGACATGATAGACATAAAGTGGACCGATTCGTCAGCCATGAAACCGACCATGCCTACCTTCGCCCAACTCATCCGTACACTGAGCCTGATTACGCTTGACAAACAGAATGATTCGCTTCACGCGCTGGCCCTGGTTCCTGACTTTGCCAATAAGACAATCCATATTATCATCCAGGAAAACAGCGGGAAAATGGAAACCGGTTGGGATTCGGCCAGGATTTCGCTCACCCAAATACCGATAAGCGTCAAGGGTGGTTATTTTCAGGTGACCGGCGTCATTGACGGCGCAGTCCCCATCGTGACCGCAGCCTGTTTTTCGCCGGGATCATCGTTCGATTCACTGGCCGTCACGTTCAGTGAACCCGTGGATTCTGCCGGCCAGGCGAGCTATTTGCAAACGATCGCGGTTAATACGAAAAGCGGGCCAACATCGCTTTCCGGTCTTGGTGCGGTGGAGTCTGGGACGACAAAAAGCAAAATTGTCTTTGTTCTGCCGTCCGGAGCAGTTTCACCCTATGACAATAGCGTCGACCTCAGCCTGGCGCCTCCCAGTCCTCCGGTTATCGTTGACTACTGCCACCCGCTTCCGCTTATCGTGAGCGTCAAGGCCGGCAAGAATCCGTTCACGCCCAATGTCGATGTCCCTCCGGGCAGGGGAAATGGCGACCCTGCGTTCGGCATCAGAATAGAAATTCTCTTGAACAGCGCAAACACGTCAGTCGCAGGCGGGGACAGCAGGCCTGCGTCGTGTACCATATTCGATGCGGTGGGCAATGTCATCATGAACGATGTCAGCCTGAAATCCGACCCGTCGGCGGCACGAAAAAAATATGTCGTCTGGGACGGGAAGAACAAAAACGGCATGACGGTGGCGGGCGGAACGTACCTGGCGCGGGTGATTGTGGAAGACAAGGTATCCGGAAGTAAGGTGACAAAGGAAATCAAGATCGGCGTCAAGACAACACGGTAAAAAAGGGATATGATGATGATAAAGCTGAAGAAATGTGCCGTTTTGGCGGTTTTTGCCATTCTCGTATTGTGTCGATTCTTCCCTGCGCGCGCCGACGGGTTGCAGGGTGAATTCATAAGTACCCAGTACTGGCGCGATCTTCTTTCCCGGTATTCGCCGCTGACCAATCCGGCATTCATGACAGAAGAGAATTACCTCTCGGTCAGGATGGCGGAAGCCATTGTCTTGCAGACCTTCAATCTTACCGAAGTGGGTGTTACCATGCCCGTGGGCCTGTATCAGTCATGGGGGCTCTCTTACATCGGCCAGGGCGCGGGAGGCATTCAGGCAACGGAGGTGGCCGGAGACAGTATCAGAGAACTTGGCCAATCCGTTTCAGACAGTAAACATTTTTTCATGCTCTCGTACGCGGATAATGTCCTGGGAAGGCTTAGTATCGGCGGTAACGCCACTTTTTCCTATGAGACGAATTTTTCCGGCAACGGTGTAAACGATCAGATCATAGGTTTGGCGGCTGACGCAGGCATTTCGTACCGGCTGCTCTTTGACCCATCCTTTGGTGAGCACCTCCTCGGGCTTACCATCCAGAACATTCTGTCGCCGCTTGATATCGGTAAACTGAGCTATTCAAACAATGTCAAGATAGCATGGCTTGGCTATTACTGGGACAGGCAAATCGAAAGCGGGATAGAATTGGATTCGAAAAACATATACAATTCACTGGTCAGGGACAATGCTCCTTCACACATCGAGTACACCTTCGCTGCGCGTCTCGGAGGCTGGTTCTTGCGTTTTCTGAACGTGTTTGCACAGGTTGGATCAAACTATTACAGCGTTGCCGGCGGCGTCAATGTTCCGCAGTTCAACGGGGGCAGGGATTTTTCTTTTTTGTATCAATATCTTACCAGAACAGACGCGGTTTCCGACGCTATCCACTCCTTTTATGCCCGGATCCAGTTCGGCCCGCACCGGGAAGAATCGTATGCGCAGCGCATGGCACGCTTTGTCGATGTGGGTCCCAACGACCTTTACAACAAGGCCTGCAGGCTGTACTATGCGGGAAATCATTGGGACGCGTTCTTTCTCTTTAGCCAGATCCCGGTGCAGTATCCCAGCTTTTTCAAGAACGACCACGTCGCGTACTACAAGGCTTCGTGCCTGGAACATCTTGACATGCGTGATGAAGCGGTCGAGATCTATAAGGCTGCGGCGAAAACCTATCCCACGAGTTCGATTGTTCCCTATGTGAATTTAGGCCTTCTGCGCATCCACTACCGCGACGACTCCTATCAGTCAGTGTTCGACACCTATCAGTCGTTGAGTCGGCCCGAAGTCTCTGATTCGCTGAAATACCAGGCTCACTATCTCATGGCGGAATCCTACTTCAAGAAGAAGAATTACTCCCAGGCGGCAAGGCTTTTTTCGCAAATCCCGGAGACCCACGAACAATACATTTTTGCGCAACACACACTCGCGATTATCCATGTCCTGGCATCCGATATGGACAGCGCGGTCGCCGCGCTTGCCAATTGTTTACAGGTAAATGCACTCTCGCCAGCCCAAAAGGAAATCGTCAACAGGTCGTATGTTCTCTTGGGCTACATTTTTTACGGCCAGAACGAGATGTCGAAAGCGGTCTCCGCCCTGCGCATGGTCCCCAAAACGAGTTACTATTACGAAGACGCCCTCCTGGGGCTTTGCTGGTCCGCTCTCCGCGCCCGTCAATGGAACGATTGCATCGCAAGCGGGCAGGAGCTTCAAAAGGTGAGCGAAAAACCTGCCCTGCAATGTGATGGAGCGCTGATCGAAGGGTATGGAAATACCATGCTCAGGAATTTCAAACAAGCTTCCGAGGTTCTCCTGGCAGCCTCTGAAAAGGCCAAAGCATTGAAGACTCCGTCAACCGATTCCTTGAGAACCAAGCGTGATAAGTATGATGGCGACCGCCAGGACTATAACGCTCTGGGACGCTCGGTCGACAGGATTTCAGGTGAGTTGCAGTCGTCCGCGATTGCAAAACAAGTCGACAGTCTGCATACAGAGCAGCAAGCCCGGAAAAGAACGCTCGACGAGTTCTGGACGTTTGCAAATGAGTTCGGCCGACAGTCGCTCTTCACACGCAAAATAGACGTGATCAAGAGTGATATCGACTACACGCTCGCTATTGCTCAAAAAATTTCGCTGCAATCCCCGAAGGCCGATGTCCAGAAGAAAATTGACAATAAACAAAAGGAATTGGATCAGAAAATTGACAAGTTGAAGAAAGAAATAGGAAAGTTGAATAATGGGGGAGAATAAGTGGACGTGGCGTCTGAACATACCTCCGAAAGACACCGGGCAATCACCGCCGCCCCATAAGATCCTTTCAGGCAATGATCCCGTCGATTTTTTGCAGTTCTTCTGCGCTGAATGCGACGTTTTGCAATGCCTCGATCGCGTCGTCGATCTGGGACACGCGGCTGGCTCCGACAAGGGCCGTCGTCACTTCCGGATGCCGAAGCACCCAAGCAATCGCCATTTGGGCGAGAGACTGACCGCGCTTCCCGGCCATTTCATCGAGTTTTTTGACCTTTGCCAGCACTGCGGGCGTGATTTCCTCAGGCCGTAGAAAACCGTGCGGCTTTCCGGCCCGCGAATCCGCGGGAATTCCCTTCAGGTATCTGTTTGTCAAAAGCCCCTGTGACAAGGGTGAAAATACGATGCACCCCATGCCTTCCTCACGGAGAACGGCTAAGAGTCCCTGCTCGATCCAGCGGTCGAACATGTTGTAGTACGGCTGGTGAATCAGGCACGGTGTCCCAAGTCTGCGCAGGATCGCAGCGGCCTTTGACGTGAGCTCGGCAGGATAATTCGATATCCCGGCATAGAGAGCCTTGCCGCTCCGGACAATCTGATCCAGCGCCTGCATACTCTCTTCGAGCGGCGTTTTCGGATCAGGCCTGTGATGATAGAAAATGTCCACATAGTCAAGGCCCATGCGCCGCAGGCTCTGGTCACAACTTGAGATTAGGTATTTGCGCGACCCCCATTCGCCGTACGGTCCCGGCCACATGAGGTACCCTGCCTTTGAGGAGATGACCATTTCGTCGCGAAAGGGGGCAAGGTCGTGGCGAAGGATTTTCCCCATGGTCTCTTCAGCAGATCCGGGCGGCGGGCCGTAATTGTTTGCAAGGTCGAAATGGGTAATGCCCCTGTCGAACGCGTGAAGGACCATGGTGCGGCTGTTCTCAAAAACGTCGACCCCGCCGAAATTGTGCCACAGTCCCAGTGATATGGCAGGCAGTTTCAGGCCGCTCTTGCCGCAGCGGTTGTACTTCATCACATCATAACGGGTAACAGATGGATTGAACATGGCCATAGATCCTCCATGAATGATTTCCTGGCGGGTAACCCCAATCTGAAGGGCGATAATTCCCTTACAAAAGAAGCAAAAAAAATACAAATTGTCGGGACAGTCAGCGCACTATTTCGTATTCCTGAATGTGAGCCCCAGTACTGTGATGGTGTCGTCTGTGGCAAGGATGGTTTCACCGCCGAACCGTCCATAGCCCACGGTGATTGCTTCGGAATCGTTTGCGATGTCCAGAAACATATTCATCCGGCCGGTCTTGTCCGAGGAAATTGAAATGGCCATGCCTTCAGGCATGCTGCGAAGCGATATGGATTTCAAACGAGGATTCTTCTCATCCGTGCAAACAAAGTGCCCTGTCCTTAGTTTCCACGCATCAGACGTCCGCAAAGGACGAAATGGTTTTCCTTGGGGAGAGCGGAAGCCTAATTGCTCCAGTGCAAAGATCTTTTCACCGTCGATTTCCAGTATGCCAACACGGATCATAGCCAGTTTCTTCAATTTCAAGGGCAGGAAACCAAAGAGCAAAAGAATCACGTTGAACCAGCCGTCCTTGCACGGCATCAGGCGGAATCTGCCTGACGGCAACGCTGCTATGAGATGTTTCCCGGAAACAAAAACGTGAGCAATTCCGGAGAGGGTGAAAAAACGTTCGGCCACGCTTTGCATTTTGTCAGGCATAATAGTCGAGCGTATTCTTCCCATGTCAAGAGGCGGAACGAGGCCTTGATCTTCCCTTAAGAGTAATTGAAGAATCTCAACGGACAAGAAATGGTTCATCAGCGCGCCTGTCGAAGAATTCGTCAACAGCGTAATGCCCAATTTTCTTTCAGGAATGCAAACGACAAGGCCGAAGAAATTGGGCGTGCCGCCGTCGTGCCATACGACTTTTCCGGCATAATCGAGGCCTGGGTTTCCGATGAACCATCCCAAACCGTTGACAAAGCTCATGTCAAGGGGGTTGTCCGGAAATTGAGGATCATGGTTTCGACATAGTCGTGAAAAGGCAAGCCGCTGATCCTGTTAACAAGAACCCCAAGCAGTTCATACCCAATGTTGGAGTAATAAAACATTTCACCAGGCGGACACACGGTGAATGCGTTGTGCAGGTATGGAATCACGGAATGAAATGCCCTTAGGTCCTCGGTGAAATAGCCGCTGAGATTGTCGCAGGGGAGTCCCGAATGGTGACACACTATGTCTCGGACGGTTATCGGTCTGGCCCCGTTGAACCGGGATTTGACGGAAAATTCAGGAATATAGTCCTTTATTGGTTTGTCAATGTCAATCTTTCCCTGTTCCGCAAGTTGCATGACAGCGGAGGCGGTAAACACCTTGGTGATGGAACCGATTTTGAAAAGGGTGGAATCGCCGACGGAAATGTTTCTCTTTTTGTCGGCAAGACCGAAGTGTTTGATATATGCGGGTTCAGCACCGTTGACAATAGATATGCTTGCACCGGTAACTCGATAGGTTTTCATGGCCTTTCGGACTATGGAGGATATATTGTCTGTGGTGTTCATTGTTGATTTGTTTCCCTCAACTGTTGCGGGACAAAATACCATACGTTGCTCGAGGCGAGGCAGCGCCTATCCTGAACCTCGTGTTCTTCAACGGGTTCTTGCCCTCAAAGGTGAACGACAGACCCTCATTTTTCCAGAGATCTTCCTGGTCGGTTTTCATCGCCTGCAGATGCAAATGAGGCCGTTCGGTCCAGCCGTATGTCTCTCACCTCAGATGACCGGCCCTTTGCCGACGACGAATTTCCCTTTGAAATACCGTTTTCGGTTGACCGCAGCCTCTTCGGCCCATTTTTCCGGCCCCAGCATTTTGATCCGGCACAGGTTGTAAAGCTTAAGGTTGTGCGGATACCGCTGCGCGCTCTCGGCAGACGGGCACAGCATTTCGCAGGGAAACTCCCGGCATTCAAAGCAGAAATTTACGTCATGCGCCTTGACACAATCGAGCGTGTCGCATTTGCCCCAGTGTAGACGGCACCCATCCTGAACGCGACATCCTTTGCAGGAAACCTGTTCCGGAGACATCTTCGCCATAGCAGCGAACTTTGTCCTGGTATCGTCGGTAATGTTGTTTTCGTACACTTCACAGTTGAAACAGTCGATGCCGCATGGTGCAATGGCTTTGGCCTCTTCCATCATTTCCTCCAGTGAAAGTTTGATTTCAAGATGCTAAATATACGTTCAATCTGGACCAATTGTCAGCTGGTATGCGGCGTAGAGAAGAAGGTCGGAATGGCCGGCGATGTCTCTTCCTGCGGAAATAAGAAAATGGTGTTTTTCGCTGAAATTCACCATTGCCCCGATTGAAAATGCCAGTTCATTCTCGGATCTCGCTGAAGGTACAAGAGTGCTGAATAGTTCCGCGCCAATGGTAACGGCTCTTGACAAATCGCGCTGGCCTTCCCAGCCAAGAAACCATGAATTTGAAGAGGGCGAAGCAAAATCAACAAGGTATCCGGCCCCGCCGTACGATGTCCATGGCCCCCAGGATTTTTGCAGCCAACCGGGAAGGAACAATTGCGTATTACCTGAGCCTAGGTTCTTTTCCGCATTTCCTGAAGGGATTTTGAGCAAAGGAAAGACGCCTATTTGCGGGATTGACGACGCCTCATTGACAAAGCGATATTTCACCCCGAGCTCGATGTCGCCCGGGCCATACGTGAAATTGCCAATTCGAGGGCGGTTAAAAGATAGCGGGATAATGACATGTATCTGAGTTTCTTGGAAAGCTCCAAAGTTGACTTCAACATGAGGCGCGGTTCCGGAAAGGCCGTCAGGGCTGCTCATTATTTGCGATGCGCCATAGAACTCCCAATGGTGAAATTCAACTGGTTCGGGATCGTCGGTGCGAAACGGTGGACCGGCAACTAAAGAAAAAGGCAAGAGTATGCAAATCAATTGCGCAAAGGTGATTAAGCATGAACGCGATAGGACAGTGTTTTGTGTCATAAAGCGAAGCGCGCCGGTCTAAGGGACGAGTCCGTCCTTTATGATAAAATGACAAATGTAGGCTTTAGAGTGAAAACAATTTGTTCAGGCGTGCAGTCAGCGTAAAGAAATCGAGGTTCCTATTTAATGGCCCTGTGGCACTACTTCGGAGCGATCACACCCTTGTCAACGACCTTGAGCCTGGCTTCGGCTTTCTTAAGCCGGAGATCAGCAGCCTTGAATTCCGGCGAAAATGCCTCGGATTTTTTGATCTGTGCTTCGGCGCTTTCTTTTTCAGCAAGCGCGCGTGGCCTGTCGATCTGATCGGCGGTTTCCGCGGTTTCGGAAATGACCGAGACTTCGTTTTTGCGCACTTCCAGAAATCCTCCCGAAATCGCAAGACTCTGCACAATCTTGTTTTTCGTGATTCTGATTTCTCCGGGAGATAGCCGAGACAGCAGGGGAGCGTGGTCGAACAGTATTCCCAGTTCGCCCTCAGACCCGGGAAACACGGCAAAATCCACCTTGTCGGAATAGATTTTCCGTTCGGGCGTCACGATTTCAAGAAGAAATGTTTTATCGTCCATAATTACAGTGTCTTCGCCTTTTCCAGAACATCTTCGATGCTGCCGACCATGGCGAACGCCGATTCCGGAACCTCGTCGTGCTTGCCGTCGATGATTTCCTTGAAGCTCTTGACCGTATTCGCGATGTGTACGTATTTGCCTGCCATCCCGGAAAACTCCTGGGCCACAAAGAACGGCTGGGATAAGAATTTTTCGATTTTTCGAGCGCGGAACACGGTGAGCTTGTCTTCTTCGGAAAGCTCTTCCATGCCCAGAATCGCGATGATGTCCTGCAATTCCCGGTACTTCTGAAGAATGCGCTGGACCTCGCGCGCGACAGCGTAATGTTCTTCACCCACGATTTTCGGGTCAAGGATGCGCGACGTTGAATCGAGGGGGTCGACCGCAGGGTAAATACCGCGTTCCACGATTGCGCGCGACAGTACTGTCGTGGCGTCAAGGTGCGCGAAGGTCGCGGCGCACGCAGGGTCGGTCAAGTCGTCCGCTGGCACATAAATGGCCTGCACCGACGTGATCGAGCCTTCCTTTGTCGACGTGATTCGTTCCTGTAAAGATGCCATTTCCGTTGCCAGGTTGGGCTGGTACCCCACGGCCGACGGCATGCGTCCAAGCAGCGCCGATACCTCTGAGCCCGCCTGCACAAAACGGAATATGTTGTCGATGAACAGCAGCACGTCCTGCTTTCCAACGTCGCGGAAATATTCGGCAATGGTCAAGCCCGTGAGCCCGATGCGCAATCGCGTTCCCGGCGGCTCGTTCATCTGACCGAAGACGAGCGCGGTCTTATCGATAACGCCCGACTGCTTCATTTCGATCCACAAGTCGTTTCCTTCACGCGTACGTTCGCCCACGCCGGTGAACACGGAATAGCCGCCGTGTTCGGTCGCGATATTGCGGATAAGTTCCTGAATAAGCACCGTTTTTCCAACGCCCGCACCGCCGAAAAGTCCAATCTTTCCGCCTTTGGGGTACGGCGTCAAGAGATCGATGACCTTGATGCCTGTTTCCAATATTTCCCACGATGTCTTCTGATCTTCCAGGGACGGCGGCTGGCGATGAATGGCCCAGCGCTCTTCACATTTGACAGGGCCGAGCTCGTCAATAGGTTCGCCAAGAACATTGATAAGCCGTCCAAGCGTGCACGTACCCACAGGGATCTTGATTCCGTCGCCGGTGTCGTATACCGTGGCGCCGCGGGTCAGGCCGTCTGTCGAGGCGAGTGCGACGCACCGGATCTTGTTGTCGCCCAAAAGCTGCTGGACTTCGGCGGTAATCTCAAGCGCCTTGACATTTCCCTGTGCTTCCTGCTTGATCGTGATAGCGTTGAGAATTGCGGGAAGCTTTCCGGTGGGGAATTCCACGTCGATGACGACGCCCAGCACCTGAATGACGTACCCGACCGGAAGGCCGGGTTCTGCGGTTTTTGTTTCCTGGTTCATGCTTCAGTCCTTTTATCTGCCTGGCATAAAAAATGTATTCTCAGCGCAGGGCCTCTGCGCCGGACACGATTTCCAGCAGTTCCTTGGTTATGATTGATTGACGGACTTTATTATAGTACAATGTCAATGCCTCGATGAGTTTTCCCGCATTTTTCGTTGCCGCATACATGGTGGTCATGCTCGCAGCCTGCTGCGCCGCGTTGGATTCCAAAAATATCTTCCAGATTTGGCCGATCAGATACTGCGGCATTAGGACGCCAAACGTCTCCTCCGGGGAAGGCTCGAAGATATAACTGGCATGAGAGCCCTTCGTTTCTTCCATGGGCGCCAGCGGCAGAAGCTTTTCGAACGTTATCCGCTGCGACGCGGGGCTTTTGAACTCGTTGTACACCGCCACCACTTCGTCGATCGTTCCGTCGGTGAAATCCCGAAGGAGCTTTTCGCCTACAATCGTGGCATCCGAATATTTCGGGCTGAACATCATGTCGGTGTACCGGTCGGAAATCGTCACCCGTTTCCGCTTGAGCGACTCGATCGGTTTTTTCCCCACAATGGCGATGGTGACGTTTTTGGAGAAGTTCTCCTTGGCTAGTTCCATGGCCTTCTTCACGACATTCGCATTGAACGCGCCGCACAAGCCCTTGTCCGAGCCCACGACCACGATGCAAAGATTTTTGCCTTCCCCGGTCCGCAGATAGGGAGAGCTGCCGACGGTAATGCCCGCGGTCAGGTGCCGGGCGATCTGGGTGAGCTTTTCGAAATACGGTCGCGCAGCCACGACACGATCGCGCGCCTTGCGGAGCTTGACCGAGGCGACCATCTGCATGGCCTTGGTGATCTTCTGCGTGTTTTTGACGCTGATGATCCTGCGTTTTATTTCACGTGGGGTCGCCATTGTTTATACCCGTTGTTTCTTGAATTCTTCCACAGCCGAAACAATCGCCTTTTTCGTCTCGTCCGTGATTTCCTTTTTCTGGCGTATCGAGTCGAGAATGCCGACATGTACGCGCTCGACGAATTTTGTCAGGTCCTTCTCGAATGCATGCAACTGCGCCACCGGCACATCGTCCAGAAGTCCGTACGAAGCGGTTGCGATAATCAGGATCTGGTTCTCGAACGCCATGGGCTCATGTTCGCCCTGCTTCAGGATCTCGACCATGCGCTCGCCACGCGTGATCTGGGCCTTGGCTGACTTGTCAAGATCGGAACCGAATTGGGCAAATGCCGCGAGCTCGCGGTACTGGGCAAGATCCATGCGGAGTTTTCCCGCGACCTGGCGCATGGCCTTGAACTGGGCCTTGCCGCCCACACGCGATACCGATATACCGACGTTGATAGCGGGTCGGACGCCGGAGTAGAATAGGCTACCCTCCAGATAAATCTGGCCGTCGGTAATGGAAATGACGTTTGTCGGAATATAGGCCGACACATCGCCCGCCTGCGTCTCGATAATGGGCAAAGACGTTAGCGATCCGCCGCCGAGTTTGTCCGAAAGTTTGGCAGAACGCTCAAGAAGCCGGGAGTGCAGGTTGAAAATGTCGCCCGGGTACGCCTCTCGCCCAGGGGGACGACGAAGCAAGAGGGAAAGTTGCCGGTACGCATACGCATGTTTTGAAAGATCGTCGTATATGACAAGCGCGTGGCCGCCTTTGTCACGTATTTCCTCACCCAGCGCGGTGCCCGCATAGGGTGCGATGTATTGTAGGGGAGCGGGATCGGACGCGGACGCGGATACGATAATGGAATATGCCATTGCGCCGTTGTCTTCCAGCACCTTGTGCACGCGGGCAATCGACGATTGCTTCTGGCCGATGCCCACGTAAATGCAGATGACGCCGGTTCCCTTTTGGTTCAGGATCGTGTCGATCGCCACGGCGGTTTTGCCAGTGCCGCGGTCGCCGATGATGAGTTCGCGCTGGCCGCGTCCGATCGGGATCATGGAATCGATGGCCTTCCACCCGGTAAGAAGTGGCTCCTTGACAGGCTGGCGTTCAACGACGCCCAAGGCACGGTCTTCGAGCAGGCGGTGCTTTGTCGACTTGACCGGTCCTTTTCCGTCAAGCGGCTGGCCGAGCGGGTTGATAATGCGGCCGATGGTCTCGTCCCCCACCGGCACTTCCATGATCCTGCCCGTGCAGCGGACCGTTTCGCCTTCCTTGATGGCCGTGTCTTCGCCGAAAATCACGACGCCCACGTTGTCAGGCTCGAGGTTGAGCGCCATGCCGTATACGCCGCTTTCGAATTCCACCAGTTCCGCGTACATGCATTTGTCCAGCCCGTACACGCGCGCGATGCCGTCGCCGACCTGGATCACGGTGCCGGTCGAGACCATTTCGAGCCTCGTCTGGTACGATTCGATCTGCTTTTGGATGATCCTGGTGATTTCTTCTGGCTTGATGTTCATAGGTCGATCTCTTTCAAAATGGCTAGAATGCCGTTATTGTTTCCGAAAGCCTTTTCAATTGATATGCAATACTGCCGTCGATCACCCGGTCGCCCAGAATGATGCGCAAACCGCCCATCAGTGAAGGAACGATGACCGGCGTAATGACAACGTCCTTTCCAAGTCCCTTTACGAGTCGTTCTTTGATTCTCTTGATCGCTTCGCCCGAGAGCGGGTTCATGCTTTCCACTTTCACCAGGACCCTGTTTTCATCCGCGTCGAGCAGCGCGGAAAAACACTGAGCAATGGCCCCGCAGTAGAAAATTCGTTTCTTGTCAATGAGGAATCCGATGAAACGGAGCGTGACCGCCTCGCAGTCTTTTGAAAAGAGTTCGGCAAGAAGATGTTTCTTTTCATCCGCGGTAACGGCGGGGTGATACAAGACGCGTTTCAGGTCGCTGCTGGCATCAATGCATTGGGAAATCCCTTTGAGGTCCTCGCACACCTTTTTCTGTGTGCCCAGCACGTGCGAAATATTGTAAATTGCGCGTGCGTATCTGAGAGCGAGTGACGTATTGAACATTGTTGGTTAGTTTTTCTTTATGTCTGTTTTGCCAAGATCGTCGATGAATGTTTCCACGAGTTTGCGATCAGTTGTCTCGTCTATTTCCCGCCGAAGGAGCTGCTTTGTGGCCAGCATCGACAGCGTTGCGACCTCGCGGCGAACTTCGGAAAGCGCCTTTTGCTTTTCCTGCTCGATTTCACGGCGGGCTTTTTCGAGGAGCTGTTCCGATTCCTTGAGCGCCTCCGCTTTGATCGCTTCTTTGATATGGCTGCCTTCGACCGTAGCCTTTTCGATCTCTGCCTTCACGCTATTCTTTATCATGTCAAGTTGCTCATGGCATTCCCGTTTGAGCCCCTCGACGTCAGTCTTCTGCTTTTCGATTTCTCCAAAGGCGTTTTTGATGTCATCGGCGCGTTTCTTCAGCATGGGGCGAATGAACTTGTTGAAGATCCACCCGAGAATGACCATCAGGATGATAAAATTAACGATCTGGTAGATCATCATGTGTAGATTCAGGTCCATAGTCTTTTCCTTTTTGCAGCCAACTTCTTCTGGTTAAAATCTCATCTGCAGGCCAATTGTCTAACTCACCTCTCCTCGCGACCCTTGGGCGTGGAAGGGGTGCGAAGCTCGGTTTCCGTAGTTGGGTGAGTTTGATTTCTCTGCATTAAAGCCGATCGCAAAAAACTAACCGCTGACTTTTCCGAACAACAGGATGGCAAAGATAAACGCGTACAGGGTCTGGGTTTCCATGAACACGAACCCGAGAATGAACCATACGCGCACCTTCTTTTCCGATTCGGGCTGACGGGCGATTGCCTCGATGAGTTTGCCGTTTGCAATACCGATGCCGATTGCCGACCCGATTGCGCCAAGCCCGATGGCCAGACCCGCTCCGAGCGCCGCAAAAGCGGCCATCAAAATTTTGGGATCAAGTGTACCCATTCAACCCTCCTGTGCGTTTTGGGAAATTGTTTGTTTTGTTCTTTTCTGGCTTATGTGCACGATCAATGCTCTTCTTCTGCCATGATCGCGCCACTCAAGTAAATCATCGTCAACAGGGAAAACACAAATGCCTGGATCGGCGCCGTCAGCACGCTTTCCCACAGCATCATTATGGTCGGCGCCCAGAAAAACAGCGGAATTTTGACCGAGGCGATTGGTATCATGATTGTGGCCAAACCCATCAGAAGCCCGATAATAAGTTCTCCGCCGAATATGTTGGCGAAAAGACGGACCGACAGGGAAAAAGGCCGGGCGAATTCCGAAATTATTTCGATAGGAAGAAGGATGGGCGCCATGACCGGGATCGGTCCCAGAAAATGCTTCAAATAATGAAAACCGTTTTTTGTGATCCCAACGAATTGATAAAAGACAAAAACGACAATCGCGATCGCAGCGGTTGTATTGATGGTCGACGTGGGAGAAAGGCATCCGGGAATTAAGCCGATATAATTGCACACCCCGACCATGAGAAACACCGTGATGACAAGCGGGAAGTATCCCATTCCCTTGGGACCGCACAGGTCTAGGAGAAACCCTTCGATGAATTCTGTCAGGAGTTCAATGACGTTCTGAAACCCGCCCGGCACTGTTTTGAACCGAGAGATGAATACGACGCACATCACGATGATGATGACCATCGAAAGCCAGGTGAATTCAACCTGGAGTCCTTGCACATGCGTGAGCCCCGGCAGATGAAGCGCGGGAAGGATCGAATTTATGGTTTCGTGTTCGCCGCTCATAGTTGTCTAAGTTTCCTGAACGCGTAAATATATTTGATGACCGAGAGCACGAGAGGACCGACCACAAGCCAGCCCAGGGACAGCCCATGGACAAAAGAAAGTCCGAGGATAAGCCCCAAAACGATAAATAATCGTACCATTTCGGAAATAAAGAATGCAATAGGAATTTTGTTCGACGACCCCGGCCCCATGGTCAACTTCACAGTAAAGAAGAGTCCCGCAAGGTCTGCAGTGCCGATGGCGATGCCGAGGCCGAGGCTAATCGATATCTTTAATAATAGTTCTATAGGCATTCAGGAACCCCGCAGCTACTCCTGTTATAATGAATATGATGGTGAACCACGGCGAACTGTGGAGCCATTTGTCCAAATAGTATCCAATGAAATACCCCATCGCCGTGCACACGATCATGGCGATCCCGATGCTGGACAGCCGCGTGAGCCTAACGAAATCTCTCGTCTTTTCTTGGTTGTCAGTCATGTCGATCCTTTTCCAAATTCGCAGGCAACTAGGTTTGATAATATAATAAATTGTCGGCGCGAATGAGGGATTCTGAAGGTTACAGCGCTTCCTGCGGTTTGTCAAGATCGGTCAGCTTTTCGAGCGTCGGCGTGTTGATGATCACAATTTCGACTCTGCGGTTGAAGGCACGGCCTTCAGGAGTATCGTTGGGCTTGAGAGGATGGGTATCCGCGAATGCCGACGCGCAGACCCGGCCTTTTTCCAAGCCCGTCTTTTCGAAGACCTTGACCACATTCACCGCACGCTGGGAGGACAGTTCCCAATTGGTCGGGAACCGCTGGGCGATCGCGCTTGTCGGCGTTATGGGAATGCTGTCGGTATGCCCCTCGACCCGTATGTCGTTGGGAAGGGCCTGGAAAATCCCGCTGAGTTTTGCAAGGACCTTTTCCGCGCTGTCGCGCAAATCCGCCGAGCCCGACGGAAAATAGAAATCTGAATTCAGGCTGACGATGATGCCCCTCTTATCCGCCGTGACACGCACTTCTTTGGATTGAATTTCCTTTTGCAAAGCCGACACCGTCTTAACATACAGGCTTTTCTGTTCGCGGGTCTTGACCTGGGAAGGATAGAAATTCTTTTCCATGACCCCGTTGTTGTACATCGCAACGACCGAATGACTGCCGCCGAACGCCTGCGTGAGCATCTGCATGATCTGGTCGAATTTCGTCTTGTTGATCGTACTCATCGAATACATGATGATGAAGAAAATCAAGAGTAGCGTGATAAGATCGGCATAGGTAAGGAGCCAGCGCTCCATGCCGCCGCCGCCATGTCCTTCATCGTGGGATTTTCTCGGCATAGTGACCTTGATTTACCGGATTACGATGGCCTACTTTTTCTCCGACAAAAACACTTCCAGCTTTTCCCGCAATATCCTCGGGTTTTCTCCGGCCTGGATCGACATGACGCCTTCGATCGTGAGCTCCTTCTGGAGCACTTCAGACGCAAGCTTCCCCTTGAGTTTTCCCCCGAGCGGAAGATACACAAGATTTGCAAACGATACCCCGTACAGCGTCGCGATAAAGGCCATGGCCACCGCTGGCGCGAGCTGGCTGGGGTCGGACAATGATCCGAGCACCTTGATGAGTCCCATGACCGTGCCGATGATTCCCATGGTCGGCGAGTAGCCGCCCGCGGCGTCGAAGATCCCCGCCTCGCGCTTCTTCTTTGCCTCGTATATGATGATCTCGTTTTCAAGCATGTGTTTGATGAGCTCGGGCTCAGATCCGTCAACCATGAGCCGGAGACCCTTTCGGAGGCTCGGGTCGTATTTCTTGCTCGACAATTCGCCCTGGATGTCGGATTCGAGGCTGAGCACTCCTTCGCGCCTGGCCTTTTCCGCGAGATTAACCAGGGTTTCGATCAGTTGCTTCAGAGCGGCATCATTGCCTTTCGGCAATGTCATGGCTTCCGAGATGTACCTCGGGATCGAAAGAATTTCCTTCATCGTATGCTGACACATGCAGGCTCCGAGCGTTCCGCCGAACACGATGAAAACCGGGCTGATCGCGAGAAGCGCGGGAATGCTTCCTTCTTCGATCACATATCCGAACAATAACATCCCAAATCCCAAAAAGATCCCAAGCCCGGTGGCTATGTCCATTTACACCCTCCTGAACCGGCAAAGCCGGAACCATTATTTCGTTGAAAAAATCCTGGTTTGCATCGAGTTAAATTACATACTATCATGAGTTACATCCGGATGCACTAACTATTTAATACTATCGGTTGCGGACGGCAATATCTTCTGCGTATTTTGGTTACAGCGTATCGGATGCAAACAAACAGTCGACTTTGAGGCGGCGAAATGATATGATAATAAGAAGGTTCCCGCGTTGATGCAATGGCAATTCCCAGGAGAGTCATTTGAAGTATATGGATTCCAGTAAGTTAATCGCCTTTCTTCTCCTCATGCTTTTTGCGGTGTTCCTTGCTTCGGAGCCCGGATCGTGCTCGTATTCAATGCCGGTTCCTTCGATTGCAAACGACCGGCAGGACCAGTTTATTTCCGGCATGAACATGGTGTTTTCAGGCAGGGAGGAAAACAGACTTGGATGGGGACGCAGCGCTGTCCAGATCTCGCTGATCTTCGGCGCAGGCATGATCGTGGCCGCGATCGTTGGGCTTATGGTCTACCTTTTCAGGTCGTTGCGCCGGCGTGAAGAGGATCGTTCGCAATCCGACAACCTGTTTCTCGAGGAATCCTTGAAATGTGGATTGACGGAAGATGAACGCGACAAGCTGTTTGGGCTTCTTTCCCACCAGAAGGTGATGGCGACCCACACGATTTTCCAATCGCTTTCACTGTTTGAACAATGCGTTGACGCCGAGGTCGCATCTCTTCTGCGGGCGGGCGGGGCTGAACCGGACGGCCACGCAGAACAAGTTCTATCTGAGCTCCGCAGGAAGCTCGGATTTTCCCACATTCCTCTTGAACATCCTCTGGTATCTACCCGGAATATTACGATCGGCCAGACCGGGTCGCTTTTCGGGAAAGAAGGAAACCGGCCGCTGTTCAACAAGGTGTCTGTTGCGGATAACAATAGCTTCTTTTTTGCAATCCAGTATGATGTTGACAAGGAAGAAGTGTATCGTATGGCGCCGGGCAACATCGTCCGGTTTATTTTCGCCCGTCAGCATGATGGCCTATACGGTGTTCAGGTCAGAGTCGCAAATATCAAGGAGGCAGGGTCCATCGACCTTCTCCACACCATGGACCTACGGCGAAACCAGCTCCGACAGTACGTGCGCATCGAGACGAATCTGCCCCTGAGGCTGCGTCTCCTGTCGACCAAAGACCCGGACAAGAGCGAAATTCAGCGCGGACAGCTCGTGACCACCCGGATGTCGGACGTCAGCGGGGGAGGCATGAGTTTCTTGTGCGAGCAGTCGCTGCGGCTTAACGACCTCATTTCGCTGAATTTCGATTTGCCCGGCGTGTCGTTCGCCGGTATCACGGGCAAGATCGTGCATCTGACGCTCCGTGAAGGAAAAAGTGGCGCATTGGTAAAGCACCACGTCCAGTTCGTAAACATAGAGCCGCGTAAGCGCGAGTTGATCGTCAAGTATGTCTTTGAAAAAGAGCGCCAGCTCAGCCAGTGGCGTTAGCAATCCACCAGCGAAGCAGGTGGGGTAGGAATCAATTATTTTGGGTACAACCTCTTCCCACGACAGGTAACGTATGTCGCTTGAAATCAAGCAAAAGAAAATCAACGACGTCCCGGTGCTGGAACTCATCGGCAGGGCCATTGACGTGGACGTGGAAAAGTTCTCGAAAAGGCTCGACACGCTATACAAAAAGGGGCTTAAGAAAATTGTCGTGGACCTCAGCAAGACTAATTTCGTGGACAGTCACGGTCTCGGTATTATCGTGTACTACAATACCCTCATGCAAAAGGAAAAGCGGGAGCTTGTCATCCTCAACGCAAACCCGGACAAGCGCGGATACGTGCACCGGCTCTTCGAACTGACCAACCTGTACAAGGTGCTCCGGATCATTGCGTCGGAAAAGAATATCTGAACCGGCCTATCTCCCGCGGTTCACCGCTTCGGAGATCCGGCTGACCCCTTTTTGGACATTTTCGGTGCTGTTGAATGCCGTGATTCGCACGAAGCCCTCGCCGCATCTGCCGAAACCTGCGCCAGGCGTGCAGACCACGCCCGCTTTGTCAAGAAGCATGTCGAAGAATTTCCACGAGTCCATTCCTGTGTCAATCCAGATATACGGTGAATTGACACCGCCGAAACTTTCGAAGCCAAGCGAGGTCATGGTTGTTTTGATCAGCTTCGCGTTTGCTAGATAATAGTCGTTAAGCTGTCGAACCTGGCGTTGGCCTTCATCGGAATAAATGGCCTCTGCCGCACGCTGGACCATATAGCACACCCCGTTGAATTTCGTCGTATGGCGTCGCGTCCACAGCGAGCGAAGCGAGTGAGCCGTGCCGGAGGCGTCCCATGCAACGCAGTCGTTCGGGACAACGGCATATGCGCAGCGCGTACCCGTAAACCCCGCGGTCTTTGAATAGCTCCGGAATTCGATGGCGACCTCGCTGGCTCCCGGGATCTCGTAGATGCTGTGCGGGAGCGATTCGTCCCTGATGAAGGCGACGTACGCGGCGTCGTACAGGATAAGCGCCCTGTTCTTCCGCGCGTATTCGACCCATTCAGTCAATTGCTCCCTGGAAATAGTCGCGCCCGTCGGATTATTGGGGAAGCACAGGTACACCAGGTCGACCCGCTCGTCCGGCGGCCGGGGCACAAAGGAATTCTCTTTTGTCGAATCAAGGTAGGAAAATCCAGCGTAACGGCCGTTTTCATTGCCGCCGGTCCTGCCAGCCATCACGTTCGAATCCACATACACCGGATAGACCGGGTCCGGGATTGCAATTTTGATTGAGTTCGAAAAAAGCTCCTGGATATTTCCCGTGTCGCATTTTGCCCCGTCGGACACGAATATTTCATCTGCGGTTATGGCTGCGCCACGTTTTTGAAAATCCCATTCTGCGATTTTCTCGCGCAGAAACGCATAGCCCTGACCGCAGTCGTCGTAGCCGTGAAACGTGGCTGCTTCGGCCATTTCGTCAGTTGCTTTGTGAAACGCCTCGATGCACACTTTGGGAAGTGGCTGCGTAACATCCCCGATGCCGAACCTGATAATTTCGCGCTCAGGGTGCGTCTGTTTGAACGAGTTCACCCGTTTTGAGATATCGGAAAAAAGGTACGACGATTTGAGCTTCAGGTAGTTTTCATTGATGGTGATCATTGCGTTCTTTCCGGTTCCAAATGGTAAGAAATTCCTGTATCGTGAGCATATAAATTAATATTTCGCAGGCGTGGGCGCGGACGTAAATGCGCCGTAACTTTGGCATGGAGTAGGGAATACCAGGTGTTCGAAACTATTTTAGTACTTTAGAACCAGCACGCGCATCGAGGAGCGGAGACCGAAAACTGAAAGCGATCAATGAAGAGAAGGTCGGTATGAGCAAGATCAGCTTTTTCTCGGCTTTCCCCGTGATATTCGGCGTGGCGTTTTTTTTCGCCCGGATTGCCGGTTGCCAGGATTTTCAGAAGTCGGGCATCCTTTACTACAATTGTATTCTTCCCGCGTATTTTGATTTTTCCAGAATCCCGGATTCTTGCATCGATAAGGCATGTATCGACTACCGCTTTGCCGACACATCTGGAAAAGACTTGACATTCGCGGCAGACACACTGCGGGCCCCGATCGGAATCTATTCCTTTGGGACCAAGGTACCGTCGTCGTTTTATGACACCACGACACATTCCGTGATCAATGCTACCGCATATTCTGTGCCGGATTCCCTGTTCGGCATGAAGGCAAAATACCGAATCCGGGATCTTTACCTCGTCAAGACCAGGGAAGGCGGGCGCGCACTTCTTTCAGAAACCGACAATTTTGTCGGCGCATGCTACAAATTGAATTTTATCTGGGCCCTGGACACTGCAGTCGCCACAACGGTTCGCCAAGAACATGCTGCCGCCGCCGAAGGTAGCGCATCGTTGTTTCGCGTTATCCGCGCAAATGGCAGACCTGCCGTGGTTGAGTATACCTTGTCAATGCCCGGGATCGTGACGCTCGAGGTGTATTCGGCGTCAGGAACAAGGACACTGGCAAAGAGATTTTCGCACGCCTGCGCCGGTAAGTTTGCGTTGCCTTTCGAGGCTCGGTCCATTCCGGCAGGAGTGTATTTCGTGAAACTTTCCGAGGGGAAGAAGTCTGAAACGCACAAATTCCCGATCTTCCGGGATTAACGGCGATGTCCCCAAGTTATTTTATCCATTCCCGTAACCGCAACGGTATAATGAAAGTCTAGTGCACGCTCGAACCCACCTGCTTCGCTGGTGGATTGCTTTAGTTGAGATTATTATCTACGCAAAAAAAAGCGTAGACCAAGGTACGAGGTTTACCGAGCGTATAATTCATATATAGTTGCTAACGAACCTTCATCCATTGAGAGAGACGCTATGCCAATCCTGTCCGAAAAAGAAATCGACGAAATCCTCAAGAGCGATTTGCGCGACCCATTCAAGACCCTGGGCATGCACAAGGACGCCAACAACCTTACCGTTCGCGCATTTATTCCCGAAGCCGCATCAGTCAAGGTCTGCGAGCGGGGAGGGACGAAGTCGACGTTCGCCATGAAACGGGTCCATGATGCAGGCGTATTCGAGGCAGTCATCCTTGGCAGGAAGAAATTTTTCAAATATGAATTTTCGTGCGTTCTCCACGACGCAACAGCACGACGGTTCGTCGACCCCTACAGTTTTTTGCCCCTGATGACTGAAGATTCCCGGTACCTGTTCAACGAAGGCACGCACCAGCGCGTCTACGACGATCTCGGCTCGCATCAGCGTTCCGTTGACGGGGTGGCAGGCTGCGTGTTCGCGGTGTGGGCGCCGAATGCCAAACGCGTGTCCCTGGTCGGGGCGTTCAACAACTGGGACGGTCGCCGCCATCCGATGCGACTGCTCGGTTCGTCCGGTGTGTGGGAGCTGTTCGTCCCGGGGCTGGGCGCGGGCACAATTTACAAGTACGAAATAAAGAAATGGGACCGCGACCACCTTGTGCTCAAGACCGATCCCTATGGCTATTACCAGGAGCCGCCGCCGAACCACGCCTCCATCGTATTCGATATCGATTCGTTCAAATGGGATGACAGTGCATGGATCGAAAAACGGGCCGCGACCAATCTCCTCAAGCAGCCCATGAGCATTTATGAAGTCCACCTCGGATCCTGGAAGAAAAACGGTCCGAAGCGCGACGGCGACTGGCTCGGGTATCGCCAGCTGGCGGTCGACCTTGCCAAATACGTCAAGGAACTCGGCTATACGCACGTTGAGCTGCTGCCGATCCAGGACCATCCGTACGTGCCCTCCTGGGGGTACCAGGTGTGCGGGTTCTACGCGCCCAACCACCGGTTCGGGCCGCCGGACGACTTTCAATATTTCGTCAATTATCTCCACAAGCAAGGCATCGGAGTGATCATCGACTGGGTCCCCGGTCATTTTCCCAAAGACGCATGGGGTCTGGCGTATTTCGACGGGTCGCATTTGTATGAACATTCGGACCCGCGCGAAGGGGAGCACAAGGACTGGGGAACGCTGATTTTCAACTTCGGCCGGCATGAGGTGCGCAATTTTTTGTTTGCAAATGCGCTGTTCTGGATGGAAAAATTCCACATCGACGGTTTGCGCGTGGACGCGGTCGCCTCCATGCTCTACCGCAACTACAGCCGCAAAGAAGGCGAATGGATACCCAACAGACACGGCGGCGTGGAAAACGAAGAGGCGATCACGTTTTTGCAGACCATGAACAGCCTTGTTTACGAGAAATTTCCGGGCGCCGTGACCATTGCCGAGGAGAGCACTGCCTGGCCGCTGGTCAGCCGGCCCACGTACCTTGGGGGCTTGGGGTTTACATTCAAATGGAACATGGGCTGGATGCACGACATGCTCAGCTATTTTTCCAAGGACCCGGTGTTCCGCAAGTTTCACCAGAACCAAATCACCTTCGCGCTCTGGTACGCGTTCACTGAGAATTTCGTGCTCGTGGTTTCCCACGACGAGGTCGTGCACGGCAAATGCAGCCTGCTCGAAAAAATGCCCGGTGATATCTGGCGTAAGTTTGCAAATGCAAGAGCGTTCTTCGGCTTTATGCTCGGTCATCCAGGCAAGAAGCTCATGTTCCAGGGATGCGAATTCGGTATGCATTGGGAATGGGACGCGGAGCAGTCCATCAATTGGCACATCCTGTCGGAGGAAGACGACTGTTTCCATCATAACGGTCTGATGAAGTTCGTTTCTGACGTGAATAAACTTTACAAAAATGAATCTGCATTGTTTGAGCTGGACTACGAAAACGCGGGATTCCAGTGGATCGATTTCAACGATTCCGAGAACTCGATAATTTCATTCATGCGCAAGGGACGGGAATGGCACAATTTCCTCGTGTTCGTGTGCAATTTCACGCCGGTTGTCAGGCGGCATTACCGGGTCGGCGTTCCTTTCGGCGGGCATTATCAGGAAGTCTTGAATTCCGACGCGTACGACTACGGCGGGGCGGGATACGGGAACCTGGGCGGCGCTACCTCAGAAAATGTGGCGATTCACAATCAGCCGATGTCGATCGATCTCACGCTGCCGCCGTTGTCGGTTCTGGTATTTAAGTGGAAACGTTGATACTGGCCTAGGGGCGCGACCTTTTCCGGGCCGAATCGTGCGTCTCGGTCCGGAATAGCCACTTGTCAACTTTGGGCAGTCTGTTTCCCTGCAAGGGGGATACGAGTCTCATGTGCCGGGTCGCGTCGAGCGCGTCCGAGATAGCTGCCACGGTTTCATCTTTTTCCCTCCAGTTTTCCGCATCGAAGCGCGTCAGGCTCAAGGGTATCGAATATTTCCGCAGCGTTCTTTTTGCCCGGTGATTGAAATAGAATTCAAAGTATGACATTGCAAGCTCCCGAAGCGTCCGGTACACCGGCTGGCGCGAGCGCAACCCGGGATACCGCGATTTCGCAACAGCTCCCCAGTCCCCGTTCTTTTTGTACAGGGCGAGTACATGGTCATCGTCGTCGCTGGCGATCAGGGTAATGATCAGCGGTTTGTGGCCGAGTCGAGAAAATGCGGCTGCGGCTACGAGCGCGCCTTCAAAACAAGTACCCTTGCCTGTCCGCATGGTCGTAAGCGGACAACGATATGTATCTTCCTCGAAATACTCGATCTCGTCCAGAAAGTCCTGTATTTTTTCCGGCGTTGTCAGGGACAGAAAACGGCGGCGCTGACCCGACGTGAGGGCCGATTCGAATTTCTTTGTCAGGGACATTGCTAAATGGTTCAACTTTCATGGTTGTAATAGTCATGCGATTTTGACGATATCATAATTATACAAGTATACATATGTTTTTGCTATATTATATAGCACTTTGTCCAGTATTTGATTTTATATGTGCCCATGACGTTCCAATGCGGACCACGCCCTTTGGACGTGGTTCTCTTGTTTGAAACAGAAAACGAGGAACAATATGAGAATCCCGTGTTTGTCGGTACGCTACAGTGTGGTTTTTCTTGTCGGCGCCATTGTCTTCTTGAGCCAGGGCGCTACCCTTCCAACCTACACGTGTAAGATGACCAAGGATGCAATCCAGATCGACGGCGTTTTGAATGAAAAGGTTTGGGCGCAGGCTGATACTCTGAAGTTCCTTGAGAATATCACGGGTGCAGCGCTGGTGGCCCCCCGGCAGACAGCGCATGCGTTTGCAGCATGGGATTCAACGTACTTGTATGTCGCGTATGTCACCCAGGACAATGACATCAAAGGCGTGTACAAGAATCACGACGATCCGTTGTACGACGTCGAGGCTGTTGAGCTCTTCTTCGACGCTGACGGCGACGGATCGACGTACATAGAATTGGAATGGAATTGCTACAATGCTTCCTGGGATGGCCTGACCGGTAATCAAGCGGGCCAAAATTGGACCGCGACCGGCATGGTGAGTGCGGTAAAGCTGCGCGGAACGCCGGACAAGTCCACGGATGTGGACACAGGCATGACCGTCGAGGTGAAGATCCCATGGAAAGCGCTTGACACAAACATGACGAGAAAAGTCGCCTTGCCGCCGAAGAACAATGACCAGATGCGAATCAATTTCTACCGGATCGACCAGAGAACCGGCGTTGCAACACAGGACCTCAGCGCCTGGTCTCCGACTCTGAACGCGACGTTCCACACGCCGGCCAAATTCGGGAATATCGTTTTCTCGACCACCGTACCGACTGCCGTGTCACCCACGACCAAGGGCGCGATGGACATTGGCAATTCTCTCTCAGTAAAGGCGGCCTCGGCGAGCCCCGGCATCACGCGTATTTCATATTTCCTGCCTTTTCAATCCGATGTTCAATTGACAATATATAATGCCTCGGGTCAAGCGGTCAAAACTCTGGAATCCGGCCGCCGTCTTTCCGGCCCCCATGACGATGTCTGGAACTCGCGGGACAACAATGGAAACCAAGTAAAGAGCGGCGTCTACAGCATTTTTCTGCGGGCAGGGGAATTCGATAAGGCCTGCTCCTTTCCCATTACTCGAAAGTAAACCGTAAAATTGAAAATACGTCAGTCACGCCACCGTCGAAAGCGAGTTCATGATATGATTAAGCTATCCGCCCTGATGTTGTGTTTGGCGCCCGTCCTGACGGTGGCGAATGTGACCGGTGTTGTGCGCAACGACGCAAGCAAACCCATGGCCAAGGCCTTTGTCAGGTTTGTCAACGCCAGTGACTCGTCACTCGAGGTCAGCACCTTTACCGACAGCCTTGGCCGCTATTCGCTGTCACTGCCCGGGGGAGTCGGCATTACGCATGAGCCCGACGTTGCTTCCGCACCCGTCTACCTTGAGCAAAACCGGCCGAACCCCGTTTCTGCCATGACAACGATCACGTTTTATCTGTCTGGACCGGGCAATGTTGAAATTGCAATCTATTCACTGAAGGGACAAGTCGTAGACCGTATTTCGCAGCATGCGGCCCGGGGACGGAACGCTTTCAATTGGCGCCCGGCGCCGTCGCTTCCCGGTGGCGCGTACGTATACCGGTTGCGGTACAATGGGTTTGTGGCGGAAAGGACAATGATTGTCTCTGGCGGTACATGGCTCGGAGCGAAGGGCGCCGGTCGCGGGATCAAAGCCGGCTCTACGTCGACAGCGACCTCGTTATCCAAAGTTTCAAGGCCGGCGGCATCAGGGTACAATATCTTTGTCTATGGGAGAGGAATTTATCCGTACAAGTCGAGCGCCGTAGCGCTGACCGACGGTGCGACAAAGGATTTCAGTCTCAAATACATTGACTTATGGGATTCGAGCAGGGTCATTCTGCGGGACAGCATGGTGAATTGCAGGTATCAATTCAAGATCAACAAGCTGGGCCGCGTGGTCTTTCTGGGCGGGTCTGTCACGAATAACCCGGGGTGGCGGGACAGCGTCATGAGTTATCTCACCGCGCATTTTCCCCAGACGACCTTCACCTTTGTGAACGCAGGCATACCGAGCGTCGGTTCCAATATGCATGCGTTCCGGATCCAGCGCGACATTTTTTCTTCCGGAAAAATAGACCTGCTTTTTGTCGACGCATCGGCCAACGACACCATAAACAACATACGCGACAACATCAACCGGACCGCCAGGTCGCGTGCCATGGAAGGAATCTTCCGTCAGGCCCGGGCGCACAACCCGAATATCGACATTGTGTCGATTTATCTGGCCTACGATGCATTTTATCCGGCTGTTCAGGCATACGATTCGATTTCTTATCTTGATTCCTATGAACGGCCCGCCTGGCATTATGCGGTTTCGTGTGTAAATCTTGCCCAGTATGTCGCGGAACGGTACACCTGGCAGCAGTTCGGCGGCGATGTGCACCCTGGTCTGCCGGGGACGCAGATTTACGCGAAAGTGTTCAGACACTTCTTCGACGCCGCATGGAAAGACACGTTGCCCCTCGCTGCCCAGGTTGCGAAGTACTTTCACCCGGTACGCCTACTCGATTCCCTATGTTACCAGTACGGGCACTACGACAGCCTCAAGACCGCGCAGCTCGTTAACGGGTGGGGCTATGTCGCGTCATGGCACCCGTCGGACGGCGTTGGTACACGCGACGGGTTTGTCAATGTGCCTGCACTCGAGACGACAACGCAGGGTGCGAAATTGACCTTCACCTTTACCGGCACCGCGATCGGCATGGTGTCCCCGGAAGGGCCCGATGTCGGTATTATCAATTATCAAATTGATAACACGAGAAGCGGATCGCTTGATCAGTTTACGCCGTGGAGTTCCGGTTTGCATATTCCCTGGATATGGATGTTCGCTACCGATTTGGCAAATACGCAGCATACTCTTACCTGTACAATGGCCAATACGAAGAACAGCGGCAGCACCGGATATGCAAGCCGGATTATGCAGTTTGCGGTCAACGGACGATAGCGTTCTTCACCGATCCTTCCTGCAGCGAATTTTCCTGAGCATCTTGGTCAAGTGCATGCCTGACCCTTTTCCGCTGAGCACCATCTCGGTTCCATTTCTCTGAAATCTGCGGTGAGACATTTCGGGTTTGATGCCAGGCACTTGTAGGGACCGTGCGAAACGTTCTCCGGCCACTTGAAACACATCATGCTATTCATGAGGTTTAGTAAAGAATCTTATATAATTGATTTAAATAAAGTTGTATTTTCTATATAGTTACAATGTAATATGTTGATATAAAGCAAGATAAGAAATATTTCAAAATATATAGTGTTTAGTAAAAACAATGATCATTTGCAAGAAAATGCAGTATATTATTCAATATGAAATCTATTTTCGAATACGCCGATTATCACCTTTTCCTCAAAGACCTTTTTGAAACTCACGCTTCAAACGGGTTTCCCTTGACGTATGAGGAGTTGGGAAAAAGAGTCGGGTTCACCTCAAAAGGATTCGTGACCCAGATTATTCAGGGGAAAAGCAGGATTCCGTTGCGCAAGATCCACAAGTTTGGACAAGCGCTTTCGCTGAGCAAGAAAGCGCTGGGGTATTTCGAATTATTGATACAGTTTGAACACGCAAAGGGCCGCGAACAGAAGAACAGAATCTTTGAAAGGCTTTCCACAAGGTTCAAGACTCCCGTTACTCGGATCGGCCAAGATAAGTTTGATTTTTACAGCACCTGGTATTACTCCGCCATTCGTTCCCTGCTTTCGTATTATCCTTTTAAGGACAACTACACTGACCTTGCCCGCCAGCTGAATCCTTCCATTACGTCGGGGCAGGCAAGAAAGGCCATAGGGCTGATGGAACGGCTTTCGATGATCAGGAAGGATGAAGAAGGACACTATCATTTGACTGACCGAATGATAACCACCGGCGATAACGCGGGCTCTCTTGCTTTAGTCAACTACCAACGGGTAACCATGGATCTTGCAAAGGAGGCGCTGGACCGTTTCAAGAAACATGAGCGAAGCGCATCCACCCTCACCCTTGGCCTCTCTGAAAAAGGATATGCTGCGCTGATTCAAAAGGTTGCCGAATTCCGCGCCGACCTGATGGCGATAGCACGGTACGATACGCATATCGACCGCGTGATCCAAGTCAATGTGCACGCGTTTCCTATGACAAAAAGCCCAAAGGAGCGTTCATGAACGTCGTGCGTTTTTTCATAGTGGGTGTGGCAATCGCATGCCTTGCAGTGGCTGTCTGCGATTGCTCCAGCCAAATTACCGCCAGCGGGGAAGGAAACGGATCGGAAACCGTTGCGCGTGGCAGGATAACCGATGAAAGTGGTGAGCCTGTTGCCAATGCGCATGTGATGCTGCTGCCTTCATCTTATGATCCCGACTCGGCTCCAGTCCTTCCGGCACGGTGGCAGGCCCTCACTGATAACAATGGCGACTACAGCATCACCGATCTTTCTATCGGAGTTTACAATCTGGAAGCGTACGATGGAAATTACGCCAACATAGGCCTCATTCAGGGAATAGGAATTTCAGATTTGACAAATGACATTATCATCGATACCCTTCGTCTTGGAGTTTCAGGAACGATCATCGTTCACGGTGATTCCATTGTGCTTCATCCCGGCGATTACCTCTACGTCCCCGGAACCAGCGTTTTTGCGATGGTCGACTCCCAGTCGGCGGGTAACGGGTCCGTGACCCTTTCGAGGGTTCCGTCGGGCCGTTTCGGGTCAATTATCCTCGTTGGTAGCGGTGAAACGGGGAATGTTCTTCATGACACGATCACGGTGGCGTCCGGCTCAACGGTACTAGTTTCCAATGCGGCGTGGAAATTCTCAAAGCGATTGGTCCTCAACACCACCGCTTCCGGCGCGAATGTCGCCGGCACGGTGATGAATTTTCCGGTACTTGTACGGTTGAACTCGGGCAATTTCAACTTCACGGATGCAAAAAGCGGGGGAGAAGACATTCGCTTTACAAAATCTGACGGCGCACCCTTGGCGTACGAAATTGAACGTTGGGATGCATCACTGCGTGCCGCGGAACTATGGGTAAAGGTCGATACGGTGCTCGGGAATGACAGTTTGCACTTTATTATGATGTATTGGGGCAATCCGAGCGCGCCGAGTGCCTCGAACAGCGCAGCGGTGTTCGATACGTTGAGCGGTTTCCAGGGTGTGTGGCACCTGAACGAAACAACTGGACAGGCGGCAAAAGATGCGACCGGCAACCACTTCGACGGCACGAAGCTCGGCTCTGCCCTACCCGCACCAGCTAGCGGCGCGATCGGGATTGCACAGCAGTTTGACGGTTCGTCAAGCTTTATCCAGATGCCCGGTACTGCGGACGGCAAACTGAATTTTCCTGAGAACGGATCCTATTCGCTTTCTGCGTGGGTTTACGTTGACACGCTTGTCGATTCAACGACCCATGTCATAGTCAGCAAGGGGCATGAACAGTATTTTCTGAAATTGTATTGGGATGGACCGCATTGGGAATTCACTGAATACCATGACAAATCGGGTTGGCAGGTAAGTTCGTATTCTCCGGCACAGGCGCGGGCATGGAAATATCTCGTGGGGGTTCGCGAGGGAATCAACCAGTACTTATACCTCGATGGAGAACTTGTCACCGGCAACTATGGGATCGCCGCAAATGCCACCGCCAGGAACACCGGTGATGACTTTTCAATCGGCAAATACCTACGCTCTGCCGGCTACCCGGGAGAGGGATTCAGCTGGTTTGACGGCAAAATCGACGAGGTGCGGGTTTCGAGCAAGTCTCTCGGATCGGATTGGATTAAGTTGTGTTACATGAATCAGAAACAAACAGATGCACTGTTGAAGTGGTGAAAAAATATGCCCTTAGAAGGAGTCCCATTATGGTTAAGGTAAATCTCGGATCAAGGCAACCCATTCATGCAACGATACTGTTGTTGACCCTTGCCTATGGTATTCTATTCACCCCCGCGTCAATGTCCGTCTATGCGGCCACCCAAGCATCCTATTATGTTTCACCAAACGGCAGCGACAATAACTCCGGTACGCTTGCCCTGCCCTTCGCGACCATCACCAAGGCGCGCGACGTGGTCCGCACCATGAACCGTCCCATGACCGGCGACATCTATGTCTACCTGCGCTGCGGAACGTATTACACCGCAACGCCCATCGTGTTCGACCAAAGCGACGGCGGTGCGAACGGCTTCTCCGTGATTTACAAAGCATACAATAACAACGGTGTTGACGAGAAGCCGGTGATCAGCGGGGGCGTACCGGTCACGGGCTGGACCGTGCAGAGCGGCAGCATTTACAAGGCAACGCTCAACAGGGACACGAAGCTGCGCTCCCTGTATGTCAACGGCGTGCGAGCGAATATGACTGAGGTGAAGAACGTGCGGGCGTCCGGCACCTCGGGTACGTTTACGGTCGCGGGCACCGAGCCCTGGGCAATGACCAACGGGTCGACCTTTGATGCCTTGACGTTCGCCTCCTCTGCGCTCCCGGCTTTTGCCAATCCCGGCGACGTGGAAATAGAGTGGACGTGGCAGTGGTGCGATAACATCGCCTGCTTCAGGAACATGACGACGTCGGGCACACTGACGACCGCCAGCCTGCAACAACCCACCGGCGCCATCGCGGCAACGTTGAAATGGGGACGCCTGGGAGTCACGGACCAGTTCAGTGTGCCGTACAACTTCACAATCAGGAATGCGTACGAGCTGCTTAACGGCGCCGGACAGTTCTATTTCAACAAGACAACCCATACGCTCTACTATGACAGCAGAGGTGAGAACATGAGCTCGGCAACGGTCATTGCGCCCATGAGCGAAGGACTGCTGCAGATTTACGGCGCGTCGACGACGAGCCGCATCCGTAACCTGCAGTTCTACGGCATCACGTTCATGCACGATCACTGCTCGCTGTTCGATGTCGCTGGTTCGAAGGGGTTCGTGGGGTCGCAAAGCTCGGCGGTCTTCTACAAGTTCCGCTCCGACGGCGACCATAACGCGGCCCACTTTAGTAACGAAGACTTGCCGCAGGCAACGATTGACGTCAGAAACTGCGATTCGCTGCGCATCGAACGGTGCAAATTTCTCCAATGCAATAACGCGATCGCCGTCAACCTCGAAAACGACGTGGTCAACAGCACGGTCATCGGGAACGTCTTCAAGGACTTGGCCGGCAACTCGGTCAACATCGCGCACCCACAGCACTACGTCATCGGCGACGGTCCGAAATTCCCTGCGGGAATCGAAGGGGTATGTCACAACAATGTCGTAAAGGACAATTTCGCACGGAATCTGTCCATGGATTTCGTTCGGGTCGAAGGCATTTCGGGGTACCACATCCAAGGGCTGGAGATTTCGCATAACGACATGCACTTCATGCCCTACGGCGCAATCGCGGTGGGCTGGTATTGGGGGGAGAAGGGGTTCCCGGCGTCCACGGTGATGAACAACATCACCATCAGTTATAACAAAGTCGGCAACGATCATCTGCTCTTGCACGATGGCGGAACGATTTACGTGATGAATTCCTCTCCAAATTCGCAAATAGTAAGAAACTATACGATCAATGGAGCCTCGGCGATAATGCCGGACGAAGGAGCGGGCCTGTGGGCAATCAACAACAATGTCGTTGATAAGGCGGCTGGTTTCTGGCTGTACATCTGGAGCTCCACAATACATGACATTACCGTTGACAATAACTATACCAACCAGGGCGGTATCCAGAACGGCGGCACCAATTGCCCGGTAACCAATACGCATAGCGAAAGCGGAAACCCCTGGTCGGCAGCGGCCCAGGCAATCATTAACGCCGCCGGGATCGAAACAGCCTACCAAGGCATCACGGGTGACACGCTTGCGCCGCAGGCTTGTCCTACCTTTGCCCTGGAAAACCCATCGGCCCGCAGTGCAATTGATAATTTTTCCATCTGCCTCCTTGGAAACCGGATCATGTTTCCGCCGGAATTGGCGGGCAAATCATTTTCTGTAAACATCCTTGATCTTCAGGGCAGACTCATTCGGAAAATAACCTTTGACAAAAGCCATCCGGCAACACCGGTGCAGCGAATAGATCTAAGCAAGGGGTCTTACCTGATTAAATGCAGTATGGACGATCGTATCGTAACTCGTAAAGTAGTTAATGTCAAGTAACATTGTGCGGGAGGATCTATGAATACGGTATGGAGGTTGTGCGGAATCATAACTTTTGTCGTTGCGACAATAACCTATGCCGCGGAGATTTATGTAGCCCCAACAGGCAATGACGCGGCCGCAGGCACGTCCGCTGCGCCGCTTGCGACGCTTGCCGCTGCCCGTGACAAAGCAGACCAGCTGAAAGCCGGCAATTCACCGGTCACGGTGTATCTGCGCGGCGGTACCTATTATTTGAGCGCGCCCGTGGTATTCGGCCCTGCAAATTCCGGTACGGCAACCGCGCCGATAGTTTACGCCGCGTACGGTTCGGAGAAGCCGGTGGTTAGCGGCGGGATCAAGGTGACGCCGACCTGGACTGCGTATTCTGGAAACGCAAACATCCAGGTGACCACGATCGCCCAGAATTTGAAAGTCGATCAGCTCTTCTTCAATGGCAAGAGGCAGGTGCTTGCCCGTTATCCGAATTTTGATGCCAATACCGTGATACTTGACGGATTTAACGCTAATTGTCTGTCCCGCGTCGCAAACTGGGCCAATCCCGGCGAAGGTCCGGGCTATATCCGCGGGCTGCAGGTCAACCTGTGGGGGGGCAATTCATACATCATTACAGGCAAGACCGGTACAACCCTCAACCAGACCTGGGTCGGCGACAATAACCGGGGCAGCGGGCTTGACGCGACGCACAGAATGGTGGAAAACCTTTTTGAAGAACTTGATGCGGCCGGGGAATGGTTTTACAGAAAATCAACAGGACAACTCTTCTTCTGGCCTCCCACGGGCACGAACCTGAGCACCGCCACTATCGAGCTCGCATCCCAGGACGAACTGCTCCGTTTCATTGGCACGTCCAATGCGACGGCGGCCAGCGTCAAGTACATTCAATTCAACGGCGTCACCTTTACACATGCCTATCGCACCCTTTTTAGCCAAACGTACGAAACCGTGCTACAGTCGGATTGGGCCATTGCCCGGGCCGGCGCGCTATTCATGCAAAACGCGGAAAACATCGTCATAGAAAATTGCCTGTTCGATCAGGTGGGCGGAAACGGAATTTTTGCGAGCGGGTATAACCGCAACCATCTATTCGCCAACAACGTGTTCAACGATGCCGGCGCGTCATGTGTTTGCTTGTTCGGTCTCACCAGCTCGGTGCGGTGCCCCGGCTCGTGGTCATCAACGCCGACCTGCACCGACAAAATGCCGGGTCCTGTCGACCCGGTCAACGGCGAATTCCCGGCATACGTAACCGTAAGTAACAACATGATGAACCATTTCGGAAGGTTCGAGAAGCAGCCCGCGGGGGTCGCGATGTCCGCGACGGAATGCGACACGATTCGCCACAACACGATTCATGACTGCCCGCGAGCAGGCCTTTCCATCAACGATGGGTGCTGGGGCGGGCATGTGATTGAATATAACTGGATTTACAATACCGTTTTGGAAACCGGCGACCATGGGCCGTTTAATGCGTGGGGAAGGGACCGGAACATTCGATGGTCAAACGATACGTCTGCCACGACGCTCGATTCGTGGAAAACTACCATCATACGAAATAACCGGATCGAGCCAAAGGGCGGAGACTTTGGGCTCGACATGGATGATGATGCGTCGAATTATTATGCGTATAATAATCTCTTGTTTGGGGGAGGTATAAAATTCATCGGGACCATGAGGAAGAATACTTATGTAAACAACATACTTCTAAGAGACTCTCAAGTAAAGATTTTTGGCGGCCAGATAACGTCAGCATCTAACTTCTATATGACTCGCAATATCATTGCGAATAGTCAGCCATACCAGCTCGGGTCTAATACCCCCGATTACTTTAAGCAAAATACCAAATTGGTCGATTCCAATTGCTATTCGAATGCGGCAACTCAGGTCTGCGGCGATCAATGTTATACCTGGGCACAGTGGCACACCGCAGGGCTCGATGTGCATTCGGTCCTCGGGATTCCAACATTCGCAGACACTGCAAAAGTGTTTCCGAACAACTACGCGCCGCGAGGTGACTATAGCGTCACCTCAGCCGCGGCATTAACACTCGGTTTCAAGAATTTTCCCATGGATTCATTTGGGGTAATACAGGTTTCTCCTACGGCGGTTCGAGACCCTGGTGCAATCGGACACAGCAACGAACAAGAAACAGGTCTTTCTTCCATCTATTTCAATAATGGTCGTCTCGCGGTTTCTCATAGCGGCAATTACCAGGTCAGAATAACAATGGTTAATGGTAGAACCGTGACTGTTTTACATGGAATAAATGGTTCGGTTGTTTACATGAACATAAATAGGTTAAGTCCTGGAATGTACTTTGCCGTTGTTGAAGCGAATCGCGGCAGTCAGATCAAACGATTCATCGTTAATGAGTAGGCACATAGAAGCCTGCATTGCGGCCGATGCGGTAAGAGTTTTCAGGGGGAAGATTTTCGAATTAATAGTTTAAACGATTTAGCACGCGGCAGTCAGTGTACACTATCGAATGATTTTTCAAGGGAGTACCGATGAAGCCTAGAAAGTTACTAGCAGCATTCTTTTTAGCGCTATTGTCGAGTATGACAATCCATGCGCAAGATACGCTTTCAACGGGTATGACGTGTTATTCTGACATTCTCGCCGATTGGAAAGACCAGGATAACGTTTCCTCCAAGGGCTATCGCGCGGTCATCACAAGCATCATTTCAACCCTCCCGTCAACCGACAAGACGCTCTTACAGCCTCGGCTTGATAATCTTTCCAGTCAGCCCGATGATGCCGCTCATATGGCAGCACTATACGTTCGGGCGTGCTCTGCACGACGGGCGCAGCTTATGGCAAACTACGTAAGCAAATTTCAAAAGCTGCTCTTCTCCGAGCATCCGATACGCGGCACCGGTTACTTCTGGGACCTTTACTGGTCCGCCGGCGGCGTGAGCGGCAAAGGTTTGGGCATGCTTACCATGAACGGGTATTACGGAAGCGCGTCCCAACTCTTGTCAAGCGGGGAAGCGCGCTGTCCCGACGTTTCCTTTGACGGAACCCGCGCGCTATTCGCTTGGCGCGGCGGCAACAGCGGATCGTCGGTCTATCATCTTTACGAAATAGACCTCGGCACACGCGTGACGCGCCAGCTCACCTCGGGTAACAACGGAGAATTTACGATTGACCTTGACCCCTGCTATTTGCCGAACGGCAACATCGTATTCGTGTCGACCCGCTTCGCGCAGGAAATCGATTGCATCGCGGGACACGTGACGAACCTCTTCTTATGCGACAAGGACGGCAAATACATGCGGCAGATCGGCTTCGATCAGGCGCCCATCTGTTATCCCGAAGTTCTGCCGAACGGTAAGGTCATGTATTCGCGATGGGATTACAACGACAAAGCGCATTCGTATTCCCATGCGATTTTTGTCATGAAACCCGACGGTACGGCCCAGACCGAATATTGCAACAATAACTCGTGGTGGCCGACCAATATTCTCCAGGCACGGCCGATTCCCGGCACCGATAAACTCATGGCGATGATCGGCGGATATCATACGCAGCAGTGGGGAAAAATCGGGATCATCGATGTAAACGTAGGCGTGGAAAACGGGCAGGGCGTCACGCTCGTGGCGCCGGTGCGGGTGCCGCAGAACGACAATCTTGACACCTATGGAAGCACCTCCGGCGGGCCCTACGGATGGCGTCCTGTCGACGCCGCGGTATTTCCCAGGGCCGGGGCCGCGGCTCTTGACCAATGGGGACAAAATCCGCCGATGTCCGCCTACCCTTATCCGTTTGACGAAACCGCATTCCTCGTTTCATTTCGGCCGACTTTCCAAAACGCGGCATGGGGCCCAAGAATGGCGCTTTATTTCATGACCGTCGACGGAAAACGCGAACTCCTCTACGCGGACGCATCCAGCGGTGATTGTTCCATCATGTCTGCAATCCCGGCAGTCGCGCGTCTTGTCCCGCCGAATCTGGCAAGCTATGTCGATTACCGGGATTCGACCGGGGTCTTCCAGATCATGAATATTTACCAGGGCCAGAGCCTGCCAGGAATCGCTGCCGGAACCATCAAACGGCTGCGTGTCGCCGAGTTATATTTCAGGCCCGGTCCTGTTGTTGACGGCGGCGGGTCTTACGGGCACTGCGGTCCGGGAGACATCAATTTTGGCGGTGCGTCATATCACACGGCCATCGCCACAACGAACGCTTCCTGGGACGCAAAATGGATAGTAGGTGAAACGCCAGTATTAAGCGATGGATCGGCAAACTTCATAGTTCCCGCCCGAAAACCATTGTTTTTCCAGGCTCTCAACGACAAGGGCCAGGTTGTGCAAACCATGCGCACGTGGGCTACTCTACAGCCCGGCGAGACATTTTCCTGCGTGGGTTGCCATGATTCCAAGCTCCAGGCGCCGACGCCTCCCACGACCACTCCGCTTGCCATGAGGCAAGGGGCGGTACCGCTTGAACCGTTTTACGGACCACCCCGCGGATTCAGTTTTAATACTGAAATTCAGCCGATTCTGACCGCGAAATGCGTCAGCTGTCATAATGCGACAACACAGAACGGGATTAACCTCAGCGGAACGCCAGTGTCCCAACCTGTCGGCAATCCCATCAATCAATCGTATCTTAACCTGGTGAATCATGGCGGCTGCGACAATTTCAGCAAATACGTGACGTGGTTCACCGCAGAAGATTCGCCGATCCTGCAACCGCCGTACCGGGCGGGGTCTTGCAAAAGCCGTTTGGACAGCATACTGACAAACGGTCATCACAATGTGGCAATGACTGATCAGGAAATGCGAACGATCCGCTGCTGGATCGATTTGGGCGTGCCCATATGGGAAACGTATCAGGAAGGGCATCCGGGTTCGGAAGCGCAATTGACACAGCGCAAAGTATGGCTGGACCAGGAAAAAACCAACATTACCGCGTTTGTCAACGATTTTCCCCTTGCTGCGATTCCCGGCGCGTTCGGTCATGAACCGCAGGGCGGCTTCCATTCCGAACCCGCCGGATCCTGGGCGTGCGGTGTTTCGTACGGCCATGCGCCGCACGTGTGGTTCTCGGTGCCTGCTAGTGCGGACATGCAGGTTGTCCGGATCGGATTATTCGATATGCGGGGAGATCTGGTTTCCGTCATTCTTGACAAATCCGTTGGAGCCGGGTTTCACGAAATCAACCTCGGCAACCGAACGGGAGCAACCGGACAATACTTCGTGCGGATCAGAACGAAGTATTTTGAAAAAACGCTTCCGACGCTCATGATGCGGTGAGGGGCCACCGTCGATATAACCAAAATGGCGCTGCGTGCTCTCAAACCTTTCCGAATTTTTAGAAGAATTCCCGTTAATGTTTCAAGTTGGGCGCTGCCATCACGCCAAGCGCGAGGGGCGTACCGCCAGCATTTCCGATGGCCCGGATTCCGTGTACAAGAACAGCAAGAAAAAACACTGCAAGATAATGATTGCCTTTAAAATCAATATGTTGCAACTAAGTTGTTCACAAAATGTACACGAAAAATGAAGTAAAGGCCAGGTTAGGTTGGGAAACAAGGTCCTAATCGGTTATATTAACCACCATGGAGAATGTTTTTGGATACATCGATTATCGCCGGTTCCTCTCCTCCTATTACAAGACGAAGAAAGCTGAGAACCGACACTTCTCATTCAGACTTTTCGCCCAGAAATCCGGCATTAATTCCTCTTCTTTCTTAAAGCATATCATTGACGGCCGACGTAACCTCACCCCGGAAGCGTGCGGAAAATTTTGCAAAGCGCTTGGGTTGAACGACAAGGAGACGGTTTACTTTCGTCATCTTGTTCTCTTTAATCAAGCTAAGAGCGCCGCAGAAAAACAAGAACACTATGCGGTGCTGCGTTCGCTTGCCGGGAATGTCAAGGAAACGGTTCTTAAACCTGCGCAGTACGACTACTTTGCAAAGTGGTATGTGCCCGTGGTGCGGGAACTTGTGTGCGCAAAGGATTTTAAAGACGATTTCGGAGCAGTTGGTCGTTCCGTTGTACCCCCAATCGGGGCAGTGCAGGCGCACCAAGCTGTGCGACTCCTGGAAAAACTCGCGATGGTCCGCCGCCGCCAAGACGGACGGTTCGAGCAAACCGAGGCCGCGATAACCGCCGACGACGGCGTCACGACTTTGTCCCAGAGGGAATACGTGGCTTCCATGATGAGGCTTGGGGGTAATGCCGTGCATGCTTTCGATAACCAGCAGCGCCATACATCTACGGTTACCATCGGCATTTCAAAACAGACGTATGAGACCCTTGCGGCTGAAATTGAGGCCTTTAAGGACAGAATGAAAAGAATTGTCAGTCAAGATAATTCTTTTTCCAGGGTTTATCAGTTCAATGTGGCGCTTTTCCCAGTGAGTATTGAAGCAAAACCGGCAAACGGTGAGGAAGCGGAATGAACACAAAACTGATGATGGCTTTGGCCATTGCCGCGTTGGCAATCAACTGCACCGGGCCGATGCAAAGCGCGGGCGGGTCGTCGGATTCGGGAAATCCGCGCGTGGTTGCCTCCATACGAAATCAGAACGGATCTCTTGCTGTCGGCGCACTGGTCCGGTTGCGCAAGAGCGACTACGTCGCCCAGCCGCCCCTCTCCATGACAAAACCAGCAATTTACGCAGCAGATGCGTTGACCGATGACCTCGGAATGTTTGAAATCAAGGGCATTGACCCGGGCACGTATTGCATCGAGGTCAATGACCCTTCGACGGGCTCGGGGCGCGGAGGCACGGTCCTTTTCACGCTTAATGTCGCAGCAAAAGATACCCTCACTCTAGGCTCAGACACCTTGCGGTCCTTTGCAATGGTTTCTGGCTCCTTTGACATGAGCGCAATGCCGGGAAAAACGCTCTATGTTCAGGTCGTCGGTCTCGAACGTCTTGTCCGAGTCGATTCCATGGGCGCTTTCACGATCAGGGATCTTCCGGCAGGTCATTTCATCCTGCATACTATCGCGACGCAAGGAACGCAGACAACACTTGTTCGTGCCGATTCGGTTACCGTTGCTGCAGGTGATTCGGTACTCTTGTCCATGCCAGGCTGGAAATTTTCGAGAAAAGTGTATCTCAATACAACGGCCGCAGGGGCGGGGGTCTCGGGCACTGTTTCGAATTTCCCGGTTCTCATCAGATTAACAAATAGTAACTTTGATTTCAGCCGCGCAAAGGCGAACGGCGATGATCTCAGGTTCACAACGCCAAACGGGGCGGCGATTCCATTTGAGATCGATCGATGGGATGCCGCAAATAGTCAAGCGGAAATCTGGGTGAAAATCGACACCGTATTTGGAAACGACAACGCGCACTATTTCTACATGAGCTGGGGAAACCCGAATGCGGTAAGCGCATCCAACGGAACCACGGTTTTCGATACGACGCAGGGGTTTCAAGGCGTGTGGCACCTGAGTGACCCGATTGCTGGTCCGGTCAAGGATGCCACGCCAAACGGCTACAATGGCGTGGCGACCAACCTGACCGGGCAAGCGGTCGTGAATGCGATGGTTGGGAACGGAAGGAGCTTTGCAGAAGGAGACTCAGGATATGTTACGATGCCGGGAACCGCATCCAGCAAACTCAATTTTCCAGAAAACGGCATCTATGCCGTTTCGGCGTGGGTGTATATAGACAGCTTGGATAGCGCAGGACATGCCTTTGTTACAAAGGGAGATCAGCAATACAATTTGGAAGTATTTCGGAACAGATGGGAGTTCGCGGAATTCAAAACCTCACATACGTGGGAAATGTCAAGCATGCCCGCCCTCGCAAAAAGATGGACCTTCCTTATGGGCGTTCGCAACCAGGGCAAACAATACCTTTTTGTCGATGGTCAATTGGTCGACACGATCAGCGAAATCCAGACAAACAACAATGCGAATCGGAGTTCCCTGTTTAACGTCATGTTCGGGAAAACAGACGGGTATCCGGAAACGAACTTTCCCTATTATTTCCACGGCATGCTCGATGAAATCCGCTTGCTCAATGTCGCGCCGAACGCGGATTGGATCAAATTGTGTTACATGAATCAGAAATTGCCGGACGCGTTGATTGGGTTCAAATAACTAATTGAACGCAGTATTTAGCCTAACTGTTATTGATGAGGGGGAATATGGCTCGTTTCCTGATTCTTGCGTCTGCCTTGCTTTGCCTGGCTTTTCTCGCCGGCAATGCGCTCTCTGCTGTTGATGGGACCATGGGCACGCCGTTGGGCGGCATGGGTTCGGGAGCGGTACGGTTCTGCGCCTATCAGGGGACCTTTTACACGTGCGAAACCACACCGCTATGCATGAACAACTTTGCGCAGCTCTCTTCGGCTTGCTTTCAATTGTATACCAATCGCGGCGGGACGGTGCAAACGAGTCAACTGCTGAAGGCGGTCCAAACCAACGGCAGGTCAGACGACGACGCGATTTATCCCGTTCAGTTCGCAAACTTCGGAGTCACGAACAATGTTTCCGTTACGCTGACGGGTTTTTCTCCTGTTTGTTTCGACTCGGTTGACCTCATGTGCTATCCGTACGCGTTCTTCGAGGTCAAACTCACCAATATCGCGACAACAGCGGTCGAGGCGGCGGTTGCTTTGCAAATAAGCACAACAACCAATCCGGCATGGGTTTCGGGAAAAGGGATACGATCACAAGGGGGGCTGGAACGCGCGCTCTATGCATCCTCAGGCACCGTGGGAGCCCTTGTGTCTGCCGGGTCGGACAACGGTTTTTTTACTGCCGGGCAATGCAATAACACCATTTCAATGGCAATCAACAGGGTCGCGGTAAAGGTCTCGCTCGCGAGTCAAGCAACAAGCACCGTCAGGTTTATTTTTGCCTGGTACAATGGTACAACGACGACAAAAGACGGCAATTCCATTGGGCCCGATCGTCTTTACTACACGAATATTTTCAACAATGCCGGCAGTTTCGCAGATGTCGGGCTCGCACAATTTGACAGGCTGCGCAACAATGCCGTACAGATCGTGACAAGAATGCGCGCGTCCAACTTCCCGGACTGGATCAAGGATCATACGCTCAACTCGCTTTGCAACCTCACAACGAACAGTATTTACACAAAAGACGGCCGGCACTGTTACACGGAAGGCGAGTGGAACACAAACGGTACCATGGACCAGATGTGGCACGCGCGGCAAATCACGATCATGACTGTTCCGGACATGGCATGGAAGGAACTTGAATGGTGGGCGCGCACGCAGAAGACAAGCCCGCTCGGTCAGATTCATCATGACATGGGTGCACCGGCGAGCAAGCTTTGGGGCTTCGACGATCAGCAACATTTGGAATACAGCTATCAGCCCGATTGCAATCCTTGGGTAGACCTCAATTGCGGTTTCATCGTTTCGATCTATGAGGCGTACATTGCCACAGGTAACAAGACAAGGCTCGACTATTTCTGGCCCTATGCCAAGAACTCGGGACAACGAATTTTGGATCAGGTGAAGCAATACGGAAATGCCCAATACCCTTACACGTTCAATACGTCGCTTAACACGTATGACCAGCCCGGCAATGATCTTAATCCTTTTAACGGCGGGCTTTCGATCGTCGCCTATAGGATCATGACGCAATTGGCTTCAATTTACAATGATAATGCGCTCAAAACCACGTATCAAAATGCCTTTGACACAGCGAAGATTTCTTTTGAAAAACGCTACCTTACCAATAACTGGCCTACAGAGACAAGGTTCGTCGAATCAATTCTTGCCGGTCAATGGCTCTCGTTTTATCTCAAGTTCGGCCAGCTCTATTCCCAAGCGGCGCTTGACTACGGTCTTACGAGGCAGGACGCCAATTACAATGCGGTCGCAAACGGCATGGGTACACCGGCAGGAGGGTATAACGAATGGTCGGAGTATCTGGTGTCACATTATGGAGGGCTTTGTTTGCAAACAGGCAGATTGAATTTATGGCGCAGTATGCAATTTGACTATTATGAGCGCAACTATCTCAACCGGAATCTTGTTTTCAACCAGCCGCTCGACATTTCTGCAAAAGTGACTACACCGACGTACCTTGCCACAAACGTGGATGTATCGAAACAATATATCAGCCTTCCAGTGCTGTGGCGAAACTACTATTCCCTGCTGGGGTATGGACGCAACAAGCCGACAGGAGAGCTCTGGCTGGAACCGATTATCCCGACGGAGATGAACCATAAGATTACCAATGGTTATTACTTTTCACCCGAAGGGGGAGGGACCATTTCAGATTCCGAAAGCGGCGCGACCTTCCAAAACCAGCTCGTAGTTTACAAGCCGGATAAGCCGACCGCGGTCACCACGTTGTACCTCCTTGACAAATCGACCGATTCGGTGGCCGTATTGATAAATAATATCAGAAGAACCCTGACCCGGACCGGAACGGGGTATGCAAGAGAGCTCAAGGTCGATATTTCCGGTACCTTGGATTCATCCGGAACCACCATCAGGGTGCTTTACGGCAAAGATATTACCGGCACGCTGCCGGATCCACAAAAAGCGATGTCGCCTCGGATGCGCATGAGTGAAACATTTACCCGTGCGGGAGACAGGGTTGTTTTACCCCGGGGTCTTGCCGGAAAAGAAAAGACCGTGACCATCTATGATTTGTCAGGAAGCCGTGTGTGCACCGCAATTGTCGATAGGGATGTCCTAGACCTCAAGAAGGATCTTAAGATTCCTCGTGGGGTATATATTATTCATGTTGGAGTCAAATGATATCGTGCTTGCGCTTGTAAGTTCCACATAGTCTTGGCAAAAAAAAACTACCCGTCCACGCCCGCAAAGCAGAGAACGAGTAGCGGAGAGAGAAAAAATGCCAGCGTTCTCACCATAGGTGAGCATCGCCGTGCTTTTTCTTTTCCAAGACAAAAATACATCAAAAGCGACAAGAAAGAGCAATCGTCGGAACAACACTTCTCAACAAAGGCATGGAGGAAGCATGTTCAGTAATCATTTGGTACGGGGAATCATCATTGCGCTTTGTCTTTGGTCAAGCCTCTGGGCGCTTGCGTCGACCAGCGGGACGCCGCTCGGCGGCTTTGGAACTGGATACATCGTCTACAACGCCAAAAACGGCAATTTTGCCGCCGTCAGCAAGGTCATGCCGGCGGCATCGCTGGGGGCAAACGAATTCAACAGCTTCCAGTCGGGGTCGTGCGGGTTCCATTTTTACGCCAACGGATCCTCAAAACAAAAAGCCACAACGACCAATGAAGACGCAAAATGTCCGGTTTACAATGCGGACTTCGGGGCCACCGGCGGGGTTGGTTTCAAGCTTACCGCGTTTGGCCCGTTTATCCCGGGCAGCAGCAGCCTCTATGACCAGCTTGCCCACTCGCCGCTTGCATGCTTCGATATCGCGGCAACCAATACGGGCGCGACAGCCGCAACCGTGGCCGTGGCCCTGGAGTTCTCTAACCAGTCCTCGGGCGGGACAAACCTGCTGGGTGGAGCGAATGCCGGCGTCAATGACGGCGCCAGCGCGATCACGTGGGTCGGCGACACCGCCGCGGGCAACGCCTACATGGTTGCCAACTGCGACAACGCTTCGGCAACGTACGACGCCGGCGCGATGGGCTCGTTCTTAACAAATGGCACTTTAACGGCGGGAGCCGGCAATCTGGCGTCAGCGCATTGCACCGTAGCTGCCGGCGCCACCGCCCATTTCAAGTTCGTCATTTCATGGTGGCAGCGCTGGATCAATCCCGGCGGCACGAAGTCGCCGGGCGGTGCGGAAGATCATTGGTACCACAATTTCTACGCCAATTCCAAGGCCTCCGCGACTTTCGGCATGAGCCATTTCGACCAGATCGAATCAGGTGCAACGTCAATTGTCAATCGAGTCATGGCGTGCAATTTCCCGGACTGGTACAAAGACCGTCTGTTGAACAATCTGTATCCGATGATCCACAACTCCGTGGCGGCAAAAGACGGTCGCGTTGGTTTCTGGGAAGGCGCGTATCCCATTATCGGCACGCTTGACCAGGGAGAACACGCCGCATTATGGTATGTTTTCAACTGGCCGCAAAACCAATGGCGGGAACTGCAGTATTGGGCACGCCAGTCGCATAAGTCGTCCGAAGGCGCGCTGTTTGGTCAGGTCCATCACGATTTCAATGGCACCACGTCCGGGGGGTGGAACTACAGTGCAACGGATGTCAACCATTTCCTGTATCCGTGGGATAACTCAACGCACGTCGATTACTGGTACCAGCCCAACACCACTGACTGGTCCGACCTCAATTCAATGTTTGTCTTCAAGGCCTATGAACTCATGCTCGCCACGGCAGACCGGGATTCCGTCAACAAGTACTGGCCGTACGTCAAGAATACGATCGGTCGCATCATCGTCCAGTGCGGCAATGCCCATCTTCCCGGAGACAACACCAGGAGCACGTATGACGACGGTTCTTCCACCCCGGTGTATGCTTCCGGCGTCGCCCTGGTAACCTACCTGGCAGGCGCCGAAATAGCCAAATGGCTGGGCGATGACTCAACCGCGACAAGGCTGACAAATTGGTACAACCTCGGACGGGCGGAATTCGGCCCGCGGTTTTTCAATTCGTCTTTCGCAACCGGTCAGGCCAAATCGGAAGGCGACGTGGCCGGATACAGCTGGGCGCGGTACTTTGGTTTCCCCGCGATCTTCGACTCATCCGTCATCACAACCGGATGCAACAGACTATGGACATATTACAATGCACAAGGCAGCGAACGCGCCAAACTTGGTCAGTGGCACTTCTATACCTATGACCACTGGGGCGGGGCCGACATCGCGATCGGCAAGCAGGACACGGCCATGGTGATGTCGCAATGGGATTACGACTACGAATACACACAGAGTCCGGCAAACGTTTTCTGGCAAGACCTCAACAGCACCAATACGTCGTACGCGAGCTACATGACTGCGCCGTGCGTCTGGCGCGGGATGTTCCAGATGACCGGGTATCTGCTTGACAATGCCAACAACCGTTTGTGGATCAGACCAATGGTGCCAACATCCATGGCAAAAAAAATAGCCAATGCCCCACTCATTAATCCCAAAGGATGGGGAATCCTGAATTATGATGAGAATACTGTCGCATCCACGGGGCGATTCCAGAATATCACTGTTGCATTCGATTCACTTGTAACCGTCAAGCAAATCGTTCTGAAGAACAATACTGGTGTTGCAACGCCGGGAGTCGCCGTGACGGACAATGGGACCGTGGTCCCCGGTGTTACCGTGGCAGCCGAGGGGTCGGGCTATGAAAAAAACATCAGAATAACTTTTGCCTCGCCGATTCAAATAGGACCGCAAGGCGCTGCCATCCAGGTTTTCAACGCACCTGTCGGTGTCGCGGGAACTGTCGCGTCACGAGCGCCGGAAATCCTTACGTGCGGCACAAGCAGGATTTGTGCGGGCAAACCGATCCGGTACTCTGTTGACATATCAGGACATGTTTCCATGGATCTGGTGGGTTTGAACGGCGTTGTGATCGCCACGATAATGCAGGGCACGGCCGCTGCCGGGCAACACAGCTTTGTTTGGAGCGGTATTTCCAGGGATGGCGGGCGCATAGGCGCGAGTGTCGGCGTTATCAGGCTGTCGTCGCAGAACAGGACTGTCTCAAGAGTGGTCATGATCGGCAAGTAAGGCCCGGTATTTATGCTTATTAATAGCAAGAAAGGATGATTATCGATGAAACGATTCATGGTGTATGCCGTTTGCGTAACGGCAATGATTGTAGGTCTGGCGCGCGCGTATGGGGATACAGTCGCGGTAAAGCCGGTATCGAACTTGACGGTTTCGGGATTCGGCTATTTCATGTTCGGGCAAATTGTCTCTGGCGTTGCCGGAGACGTTTATTCAAATAGCATTGCGCATTACTGGCAGGATATCGGCGACGTCAATTTCACCGTTACATCCAAACCGAACGATTGGTTCCTTGCACGGGCCGGCTTGGAAATGCAGACGTATTATCCGATTCAGTTCGCGGCAATGGACAAAGCGTCGTACTATATCCAGTTTCAGGGATTTCTGCCCCAGGCCGAAGGCGTTTTCCATTGGAAATTTCAAAATCCAATTCTTTCGTCCCTCGAAATTGAATCCGGCGTTTTTCAGTATACCTTTAATCCTGAAGTGAAGAATCTCGGCAACTACCTTTATCGGAGCACAGCCAAGCCGCTGTCGATCCAAAGCAAAATCGATTATCCCTGGGCAAATCTGATGGGTGCGCGCGCTCAGACTGGTTTCTTTAGTGACAAGGTAAAGGTGGAGGCAATCCTGAATTCCGAGTACCAGTATCCGCCCTGGTACGATTGGAGCCTTGGATTCACCGCATCCTACGCGCCAAACAAGGTTGTCGATGTAGGAGCGGGCATTTGCCTGGCGCACCAATTCTCAGCGATATGCGGGACAATGACGGATTCTCTGCAGAAGCAGTGGAAGGCGACCAAGGTAGACGCCAGGGTGATTCTGGATCCAAAACCGCTCATCGGCAACCCGTCTCTCTTCGGTTCCGAAGACCTGAAAATATACGGCGAAGCCGCAATACTCGGTTTCAAAGACACTCAGGAATATTCGTACATACCGCCAAACAACCTGTTACACCGTATGCCGTTTCTTTTGGGAATAAACATTCCAACGTTCAAGATATTGGACATGTTTTCCATCGAAATGGAGTGGTTCAACAGCCCGTATCCCAATGACTATTTTGGACGGTTCGATCAGAACAGCCCGTTGTCGATTGACATAACAGGAGATTCCGCAGCAATTGACAATTACATTTACAAGGACAATTTTAAGTGGTCATTCTTCCTGAAGAAGTCCATTTCCAATTTTGAGATCAGGACCTATCTGGCGAGCGATCATTCTATTTACAAGGTTTTCAAACTGGAAAATCTGTCATGCTTCCAACAGACCCTGAAAAGGCCGAAGGATTGGCAGTGGTTCGTTGAGCTTCGGTACAACTTGTAAGAATCGTCATGTCCAGGAAATAGTTATGCATGATCGTCCATCGCGATTGTACAATTTGGTTCTAAGGAAAGCCTTTCGCGATGGACACCTTCCATTTCTTCGTTGAAAATCCCAAGGTCAGTGAACCGGACAGCATAGCGGAACACGCTCCGGTATCGGTGCTCTTTGCGTCGCTGGAACCCATTACAAAAATCCGCATGTTGTCAGGACAGATTCAGGAGAACGAGGTGGTATTCGTTGAGAGGCCGGATCTTGCGCAGATCCAGCGCGACCTCCCGTTCAGGCACCATGTTTCCTTTGCATCAAAGAACAGCGTGCACTCGTGGCTGAACGGAAAAAGCGAGAACGACCTGATCGCGCAGGTGTTTCATAGCGAGACCGCGTATGATCTCGTGCCGATTAAGGTGAGGAAGAACCCCCGGTTCCATGAAACAAAGAAGTTAAAATTCGAAAAGTTCGCGGGATTGCTCGCGTGCCCCTATTGCAGATCAGGCGTGTGGCGCCTCGACAAAGATTTCACCTGCGACACCTGCGGCCGAAAATACCCGCACAACGGCAACGCCGTCGATTTCCTGACCGCAGATTTACGTTCTACGTTTTCAATCGATGAAACGGAAAACGTGTCCGACCACGGCTACGATCTCCGCATCACGGCTGCGATAGAGGCAAACCCGGGCAAGCTGTTCGTCGACGTGGGAGCCGGACTCAAGTACAAGAGCTATGAAAATGTCGTCAATTTCGAGATCGTCGATTACCCGTCGACCGACGTTCTCGGCGTGGGAGAGAGATTACCTTTTATCAATGACTCCTTTGATTTCGTCATCAGCGCGGTGGTCCTCGAGCACGTCAAGGACCCGTTCGCCTGCGCGCGGGAGATGGTGCGGATCCTCAAACCGGGCGGCGAATTGTTTTGCGCCGTGCCATTTTTGCAGCCGCGGCACGGGTATCCTCACCACTATTACAACATGACCAAAGAGGGGCTCATCAACCTTTTTGACGGGCTCACGATGCGAAGCGTTGACGTGCCGGATTACCTCCACCCAATGGCGGCCATCACCTGGATCCTTCGGTGTTACGCTGTCGGCCTGCCGCAAGAACTGCGGCAGCAGTTCCTGACAATGAAGGTCGAAGACATTCTCCGCCTGTTTCCACCGAATAACGGGTGGAAACATCCTCTTATCACCGAGCTTTCACCAGATGTCCGGGAAGTCATTGCCTGCGGGACCTTCATCCATGCGGAAAAGCCGAAGAAACCGCTCTGACGACCTGGTTACCCGTTCCCCTGAAATTTGTTGAAAATGTTCCGGTTGCATGGTATAATAAGTGCTTCGGATACCGCTTCTTCAAAGGGAAAATCGTATGCCGACGGAAACAAGGACTAAGGACGAGCTTTTTGCAGAACTTGAAGATTCCCGCAGACAGCGTGACCTGCTGCAGGAACGTCTCGACCGGATCGTGGACATCACCGCAGGAATCATCTATATCCTCGACACAAACGGCTGTTTTGTTTTTGTCAATAACGCTGTCGAGGAAATCCTCCAGTACCGGCCGAGTGAGCTTCTCGGAAAGCATTTCTCGGTCATCATGCCGCCCCTTGAATACGAGCGGGTCGCCAGGGTGTTCGTGCTGCCGAAATTCGTGGGAAAGCGGACCGGGGACGAGGGGGCGCCGAAACTGTTCGACGAACGGCGGACCGGACCGCGCAAGACGCGGAACCTCGAAGTGCAGCTTTTGACGAAATCGCAGAAGGAAATTCGCATTATGGCAGGCGATGTCACGGGCATCATCGCCGTTGAGGGTTCGTACGACGCCCGGCTCATCGGAAAAGATATCGACCGGGCTGCCGCGTTCATGGGAAGCCAGGGATTGATCTTTGACATAACCCGGTACAAGAAGGCCGAACAGGAAAAATTCGAAATCCAGCACCGGCTCCTGGAGCTGCACAAACTGGACGCGCTCGGCCGTCTTGCCGAGGGCGTGGCCCACGATTTCAACAATAAGTTGGGGACCATCCTCGGTTGCGCCGAAATGATCAAACAGTCATATTCCAAAAAAGACCCGGAACTTGCCGGCTACGTCGACCCGCTCATCAGCGCGAGCAAACATGCGGCAGACCTGACCGGCAAGCTGCTCCTGTTCTCCCGCAACCGGCCGGTGCAGGAGGAGGACGTGCGCCTTCACGACTGTGTCCGCAACGTGGCGCAGCTGCTTGAGCACACCATTGACAAAAGGATAACTATCATCCGGGCGTTGTATCCCCGCTCGCCGCTGGTCCGCGGCGATTCACGGCAGATACACAGCGCGCTACTCAATGTTGCCATCAACGGCTGCGACGCCATGCCCGACGGCGGCACGCTCACTTTTGAAACGGACATGGTTGCCTCGACGGAAGAATTCCGGAAGATTCACAGTCATGCGAAAGACTATCCGTGCTACGTGCGCCTGACCATAACCGATAGCGGGATCGGCATGAGTCCCGAAACCAGGGCCCATATCTTCGAACCGTTCTTCACAACCAAGACAAATGGCGTCAACCTCGGCATGGGTTTGACCAGCGTCAACAATTCCGTCAAGACGCACAATGGGTTCGTGGAGGTGGAAACCGCGCCCGGCAAGGGAAGCCGGTTCGATCTGTACCTACCGCTTTTGTCCCTCGAAGCCGAAGATCAGGTAGTCGCGACGCCGGACGAACGTGTCCTGAAAGGGACCGGTACGATCCTGGTCGTGGATGACGAACGCTCGTTTCTCGACATATCGAAACATATTATTGAAGATCTCGGCTACCGGGTTGAGACCTGCGAAAACGGCAGGGAGGCGGTCGATTATTACCGTCTCCATCACAGCAGCATCGACCTCGTCATCATCGACGTCATGATGCCTGAGCTTTCGGGGTGCGACTGCTTCCGGGAGCTTCTGAAAATAGACCCGCACGTCAAGGCTATCATCAGCACCGGGTATGGATTGACGAGAGAGACAGAGGCGGTCCTCAAGGAAGGCGCGGCCGGCTTTATCCAGAAACCGTTCGAAAGCGCGGCTCTTTCCCAAATCCTCTCCAAGGCGCTTTCTGCCGGAAAATGACGGTTTTTCTTTCCTCGTTCGGTTTTACCCCTTGATTTGACCGCGAGTACGCTCGTATATTAGTAAACTTGTCCGTTTTCATTTCCAAGGAAAAGAATCAATACATGCTCTGGAAACATGCCTTCATCCATACCCTGCGCGAAGTGCCCTCGGAGGCGGAAACCATCAGCCACCGGCTCATGCTCCGCGCGGGCATGATTCAGAAACTTTCCTCCGGCATTTACAACTACCTGCCGCTCGGCCTTCGGGTCATCACGAAAATTGAATCCATCATCCGGCAGGAAATGGAACGCTGCAACGCGGCCGAACTGCTCTTGCCCATGGTCGTGCCCGCGGAATTGTGGAAGGAGAGCGGACGGTGGGACTATTACGGTCCGGAGCTGCTCAGATTGACGGATAGAAAAAACAACGCATTCTGTCTCGGGCCTACCCATGAGGAAGTGATCGTGGACGTTGTCCGGCGGACGGTGCGGTCGTATCGCGACCTGCCATTGTGTCTCTTCCAGATCCAGACCAAGTTCCGTGACGAGGTTCGGCCGCGCTACGGACTGATGCGGGGCCGCGAGTTTATCATGAAAGACGCGTATTCGTTCCATGCTGACGAGGCATCCCTTGACGAAACGTACCGGACCATGTACGACGCGTACAACCGGATTTTCTCCCGGTGCGGCCTTACCTTCAGGCCGGTTGAAGCGGATTCCGGGAACATCGGCGGCAGCGTGACGCACGAATTCCACGTTCTGGCGCAGTCAGGGGAAGATACGATTGCCTTTTGCGATAAATGCGATTACGCGGCGAACCTCGAGAAGGCCTCTTCGAAGAAGTCCGCCGCCGCTGTGGCAAATTCCGCCGGCACGGATTTGCCGCTTGACGTTGCCACGCCGGGGAAATCAAGCATTGAAGATGTTGCTGCGTTCTTGAGGGTCCCTGTCCAATCGACCATCAAAATGATGGTGTATGAAATAGATAGTGGAACGTATTTCGTGGGTGTTTGCATCAGGGGTGATTTGCTCGTCAACGAAGTGAAATTAAAGAACCTCCTGAATGCGACAACCGTCTCCATTCCTTCAGACGAAATTGTGAAGTCGAAACTCGGGCTTGTCGTCGGGTATATGGGGCCGCACGATCTCGCCAGCCCCGGCCTTCGGGAAGTGATTGCCGACAATTCGTTGCATGCGATCGGGAAAAGCGTTTGCGGAGCAAATAGGGAAGGGTTCCATACCGTAAACATATACCCTTCGCGCGATTGCAGGTTTTCCAGGTTCGAAGACCTCGGTTTTGTCGCGGAAGGTGACCCGTGCCCGCGATGCGACGAGGGAAGAATTCAAATGAAGAAGGGAATTGAAGTTGGCCAGGTTTTCAAATTGGGCCAGAAATACTCGAAAACCATGTCATTGACATTTCTGACAGAATCGAATAGCGAAAGCATGATGACCATGGGGTGTTACGGTATCGGCGTAGGCCGTACCGCGGCCGCGGCCGTGGAACAGAACAATGACGAAAACGGCATGTGTTGGCCCCCTCCGATCGCGCCGTACGCGGTAACCGTATTGTGCCTGGATCCCGCAAACCAGGAAGCAATGTCTTTGGCCAACAAAGTTCATGACGATCTTGAATCGTGCGGAATAGATGTGCTGTTGGATGACCGACCTGAACGGCCCGGTGTAAAATTCATTGATGCCGATCTCATCGGTTGCCCTTTAAGAGTAACAATTGGCGCACGGGGACTGAAAGAAGGAATTGTCGAAATAAAAGTCAGAACTGAAAAGAAATTCGAGAAAATACCCAAAGAAAACTGTGTGGAGTATATACTGAATATGGTGAAGGAAGATTTGCGAAAGTAGTGAGCAGGCCGATGTATTGATAGCAAAATCAATAGGATAGGACAGTCTTTTGGGCCTTTTTCCTTTCACGTGGTCCCATAGGATTTTCCTTTTTAGGAAATTGTGATTGACTTATTCAGAGACCCCTTACTATAATTATAATGGATGAGTCCCAAAGATTTAAGGTGATATGAAAAAGGCCGACTGGTCTATTCTTGTTGTTAACTCCGAAGTCAGAGGGCGCGTCAGGCGTGTTCCCTTTAGCAAGGCTATTGTCATCGTTGTAGCCGTGTTTCTGGTCCTGGGATTTCTTGGCCTTGGCCGATGCATTTATTTTGCCTCATCGTACGGGTTTGCGAAAATGGGCAGATATTACAGCATCAAGGAGAACAAGAAACTCAAAGACCATGTGTTTTTCTTCTCGAAGCTCACCCAGCAAAAAACAAAACAAGTTGACAAGTTGGTCAGTTTCGAGGACAATACACGCATGCGATTCGGCATGGACCCGATCAGCAGCGATATCCGCAAGGTCGGCGTGGGCGGCAGGCCGGAGCTGAACGATTTGATTCTTTCCTCGTTTGAAGATCCTCTCATCAGAAAAACGGATTCCATTAAGGAAAACGTCCAGACCCTTCTGCGCCAGGTGCGGCTCGAGGACACGACCTTTGCAACCATGGCCCATTCGGTTGACAATCAGATCGACATCTGGGCGCAGCGCCCCGCGGTCATGCCGGTGTGGGGAAGGTTTACCTCCCCGTTCGGCTACAGGGTCCATCCGTTCACCGGCGAGTATATTTTTCATGAAGGCCTTGACATATGCAACACGATCGGCACGCCGGTCCATTCGACGGCAGGCGGGGTCGTCTCATTTGTCGGATACAAGGATTATTTCGGTAACGTGGTGATGATCATGCACCCCGCAAGCGGTTACAAGACGGTATTTGCGCATTTGTCCAAGACCATGGTGGTTGAGGGCCAGGCGGTGCAACGCGGAGACCTGATCGGCTTTCTCGGCAATAGCGGCAGGAGCACCGGCCCGCACCTGCATTACGAAGTCCACAAACTTAACGAAATCGTCAATCCCGTCGACTATTTTCTTCCGACCGACACTATGGTAGACTAGCCTCCCGATTACTGTTGACATCGCCCCTCTTCCATTTTATCATCAGATCAGACATAGTATGGTCCAACACAGCGACATTGGCGTCACCACGCGTTCCCGCTGCCTCGCGGTGGCAATCGCCGCATTCATGGCCGCACTCTCTGGGTTTTCTGCGGATGCATTCGGACAATCCTCTTCGGTCCAGTATGCGGCGGAGCTGAATAATATTCCCTCGTCATGCCGGATTGCCGCAATGGGAGACGCAGGAGTTGCAGTGCCGCTCGACGCGGCGGGCGTTTTCTGGAACCCGGCGGCTCACGCATTTGTCAATCAATATGAAGTCTCCGCGGAATACGCGAAACTCTACGACGGCCTGTCGAGCCACGGCTGTGCCGCGATCCATGTTCCGCTCCAGGAGCAGATGAGCGTTGCCGCATTTTACGCGCGGTTCCAGAGCGGCCCGATCAGCGAATGGGACTCGCTGCCGGGCACCGAGGAGGAGCGCTTGCAGAACCCCGATCTGCGGGCGGACGGGTCGAACAACGGTTTGTTCTACAACGACCAGAACCTGGCGATACTCTCTCTTGCAAAAATATTTCCGATGCCGATTCCACGGCCGGAGAGTTACAGCTACCCGCTTCCAGTAGACCTGTCCGTGGGCCTCAGCTTCAAGGATTTCTGGCAGACCTTGAATCCTGGCGGCAAGGTACGCATGGGAATGAATATCAACTGCGATGCCGGGTTACTTTTGCGCGTCAGTATCGATTACAACCTGGCAAAAAAAGAGGTGTGCCGTGAGATCTACGCGGGCGTCTCGATCAAAGACTTTCTCGGCACCCGGGTCGTGTGGCTGCATTCGCCCGAGAATTACCAGGAAACCGTGGACGGGTCCCAATATTACGGAGTATCGTATATCGACAAAACCAGATTCCTGGGTGCGAACTGGTTGGTGAGCTTTGCATTAGAGAAATCATACGACCTGACCTACCATGCGGGCATCGAGGCCCAGTTCTTCGACATGGTTGCTCTGCGCGCCGGATTGTCGCAGGATGTCTTCACCTGCGGCGTGGGCGTCACGTACCGCACCTATTCGCTCGACTACGCATTCAGGTTCGACGATATCGATTTTTCGCCGCTTCGGCTTGCGCTGCGGGTGGTTTTCTAGGGTAACTTTAGTTACCCGTATCCCGCCATGCGGGATAGACACCTAACTGAAATTGCCTTACAAATGCTTGAACTTTTCCTTTTCGCCGTAGAGCTGGCCGATCCGAACCGAAAGCCTGTCGTCGACCACGGTGATTTCTCCTTTGGCAAGCATTTTTCCGCTGATGAACATGTCCACCGGTTCGCCCGCCATACGGTCGAGCTGGACCAAACTTCCTTTTTTGAGGTTGAGAAGGTCGCGGATTGACATCTTTGTCTGGCCGAGCTGCACGGAAATGGGGACATTGACGTCCAGCAGCATGTTGATCGTGTTCGCCATAGCAGTACTCCAGGGAATGGCCCGGCCATCCATTATTAATTATCGGAAAAAGACTTACAAACCTTTAGCAAAAAGCGCAACAGCGCCTCCGACAAGCGCCACTGCAAGTATACCGAAGAATCCCAATATGATCAAGGGCAAAAAGATGGTGAGCAAAGTTCTGGCAAAGCTCATCCCATGGATGCGGCAAAAGCCTTGCGTGATTACGTACAGGGACCATAGTGCGGAAACAACTCCCCCGACGACCGGAATCAAGTTGAAAACCGCAGTGCTTTCCGCGTAGCAGACAATGTCGACCGTGGATGCAAAACCCCGACGGTTCGACCTCGTCAGCACAAGAAGCGCATGAAAGTAAGCGGATTCGAAAACGATCTTGACAGCAATCAGAACCGGTACCAGAATTAGTCCTGCTCCGGACGCTGACGCACTATCGAACGCTCCCCAGGGGAGGAGTGAGGGAAAGTTTGAAAAAAAGAAATACGACCACAGAAATCCCGCAACCGATCCGGCCGAGCCAACAACCAGCGCAAAAGCAAAGGGCATGATGGCACTGTGGCCGGGCGACAGCCTGGCGAAAAACGCGGACGGGCAAAAGAGACATTGTCCAACGGTTTGAACAACAGCGCGAACAACCCCCAGGCTCGCAACCGATTCCCAGGGTATTCGGGACGAGGTCGCTTCGGGCGCTCTTGTACCCTCCAGCGACAGCAGGGGAGGGTCGCAGACCGGACAGAAATTATCCGTCGGAAGAGAAAGCAGGGCACCGCATTTCGGGCAATTGGACATTATGCCTCTTCTTGTTTCTTGCATAAAAATATATTCTCATCGGCCATGAAAAACCATGGGATAATATATATTTTCACGAGAGGGCCGCAGGGCCCGCGGTCCTGACAAAGAGGATACTTCCATATGTCAACAATATTCTCGGAGGGATGCACGTGATCGTCGTTACCGGGGGAGCAGGATTCATCGGCAGCGTCTGTGTGTGGCGTCTTAACCAGGCAGGCTTCGATGATATCGTCATCGTGGATCATCTGGGCAATTCGGACAAATGGAAAAATCTCGTTCCGCTCCGGTTCAAGGACTATTTCGACCGGGAAGAGTTTATCCGTCGGCTTGAGGCGGACGAACTCAAGAATGACATCGACGTGCTGTTCCATTTCGGCGCGTGCTCCTCGACCACAGAACCGGACACCGGGTACCTCATGGAAAACAATTACCGTTACTCGGTCCGCATCGGTACATGGTGGGAGAGCCACCGCACAACCAGACTCATATATGCCTCAAGCGCAGCGACCTACGGCAGCGGAGAGCAGGGGTATGGCGATGACGAAAAATCACTTTCCAATCTTCGCCCCCTGAACATGTACGGGTATTCGAAGCATCTGTTCGACCTTCATGCGCAGCGGCGCGGCTGGCTTACCAAAATCGTAGGATTGAAATATTTCAACGTGTTCGGACCGAACGAAAGCCACAAGGGCGACATGCGCAGCGTGATCAACAAGGCATACCCCGCGGTGCGCGATAGTGGTACCATGTCCCTGTTCGAGTCGTACAGGCCCGAGTACAAAAACGGCGAGCAACGGCGCGATTTCATTTATGTCAAGGATGCCGTTGAAATGACCCTCTACTTCATGGACCGGGGCCGGGACAAAGCCGGAATTTACAACATCGGAACAGGCGAGGCACCGTCATGGAACGACGTGGCCCGCTCGATATTTGCCGCAGCGGGAAAACCGCCCCATATCGAATACGTTCCCATGCCGGTGGCTATCAGGAACAAGTACCAGTATTTCACCCAAGCAGACCTGGGAAAACTTCGGGCAGCTGGTTGCGATTATCAATGCAGGCCGCTCGAAGCGTCGGTGGCGGAATATGTCCAGACCTACCTTGTTCGCGACGGTTGCATCCAGTAAAGGGCGCCAGTGAGCGAGATTTCAATTACCCACTCTCCGGACGGACTCAAGGGCTTTCTCCTTGTGCCGGACGGTATTTACGCGGAATATCCGACCGTTGACGAATTGAAATCGCTTCTTGCCGCCAACGGCATCGTCTCGGGCATCGACACGGCCGCACTCCAGCGGATGGTTGCCGAAAACTCCTATAATTTCAAGGTCGAAGTCGCGCATGGCGATCCGCCGATTGACGGAAAACCCGGCCGTATCGAAATCCTCGTGGACATCGCATCGCGCGGCAAGCCCAGGGCCCTGCCGGGAGGGCGTGTTGACCACCGCGATCTCGGCTACGTGGTGAACGTCAGGAAGGAAGCTCCCATTCTTCGCAGGGTCCCGCCGATTCCGGGCACGGACGGAATAACCGTTTTGGGCACCACGATCGGCTGCAGGCAGGCCCCGGCGTTGACCCTGATTCCCGGTCCCGGAACGCGCTATTCGCCTGAAGACCCTGACCTGCTTATTGCGGACAGGGACGGTGCTGTGGCTGTTTTCAGCAACGGCAAGGCGGCCGTGCTTGACCAGAAGACAGTCGGCGGTGACATCGACTATGCGACGGGCAATATTAACTTCATGGGTAACCTGCAGGTCAGAGGCACCGTTCGCGCCGGATTCGAAGTCGAGGCTGAAGGCAACGTTATGATCGGCGGAAGCGTGGAAGATGCCAAGGTAACGGCCGGCGGGGATTTGGAGGTTTTGGGCGGCGCGACAGGGTCGGGCAACGGGCAGCTCAAATGCGGCGGAACCCTCAAGGCACGCCATTGCCAAAATTTCATTGTGCACGCAGTGAGTATCGATGTCGCGGAAGACATGGTGCATTGCACGGTATGGGCAGAGGGGTCCCTTACGGCCAAGGCAATAGTCGGCGGAACCATCTCGGCGGGAAAATCCATGACCGTGGAAACCATCGGCACGTCGGCCGAGCCCAGGACCGTGATCGATCTCGGCGGCATGAGCATGCTTCTTGACCAGAAATACGGTTTGCTGAAGGATCTTGCCGCAGTCACCGCAGAGACCGGGTCGATCAGGGGGGCGATGTACCATGTTGTAAAGGACGAGATGGATGACCAAGGCATGTTGCCGCCCGGTGCGCTTGCACGGCTCGAAGCACTAAAGGCGGCTGGCGTGCAAAGCGGGGAGAAAAGCGGCCGGATCCAGAAGGACATCGAAGCGCTTGACGAAAAGCTCAAGGAACAGACCGTTCCGGTACTGCGGGCGAAAACCGTATTTCCGAATACCCTGATCAAGGCGGGTTCCACAGAAAAGCAGATCAAGACAATGCTGTCGGGTGTCGTGATATCCATTGACAAAAACGCAATTACGATCGAGCGGGGATAACTCACTTCCGCCAAAATGCCTGATCGGGTTTGACTCCTGCGATAAACAATTGTACAATTATATGATTACATCGCGGGCCAACACATAACGGAGTTCATTCACATGGCATGCAAGCATCGGACGTACGGGTACAGTCTCCTGGTTTTGTCGGCACTTCTTCTGGCAACGGTCATTCCCTGCGCCGCGGAGGAGTCTGACGATTACATCCACTACCATCTCGGCATCAAGTACAAAAGCGAAAACAAGTACGACCAGGCCATTGACGAGTTCCGCAAACTGTTGACCAGTTACCCGGACAACTATAACGCCTACATGCAACTTGCCGAAATACGCAAGGCCCAGAACCAGCCGCGCCTGGTGATTTTCAATTTAAAAAAGGCACTTTCGTACAACCCGGGGTGGGGCAAGGCGCAAAAGCTTCTCGCCGAGGCGTATGAACAGGATCGGCAGTACCAGAATGCGATCATCGAATACCAACACTATCAGCAGGCGTGCGATCCCGCGGAACTTGACGTGGTACAGGAGCAGATCAACAGGCTTGTTAGGAAGGTAAAAGGCGAGCCTGAGGCTGCGTCGGTCGAATCCCCGGCTCCTGCCGGCCGCGACACTGCTGCCGCTGCAAAAGCGGCGGGTATTCCCGCAAAGAAAGAAGCTGCGGCGGCAAAACGGGCGGCTGCGCCGGCAAAGGAAAAGGAGCCTTCGACCGTGGCGCGACACGCGCAGGCTGAGGTCGCGCCGCAGCCCAAGACCTCGGAGGAGAATTTTCAGCAGGCTGTCGCGCTTTACAACAAAGGGAACTACAACGAGGCGCTGCCATTTCTCAGAAAAGCCGTGATGCTCGACCGCGGTTACGCTGCGGCGTTCTACTATGCCGGTCTCATCAGGTACAAGCTCGGCCAGACCGATCTGGCCAAAACAAACTTTTCAAAGGCGTTTTCCTATCCCGAAGGCGCGGGTCCTGCGCATTTCTATTTGGGAAAGATCTACGGCACGGAGAAGAACTACAAGGGCGCAATCGGCGAGTTGAACGAATTCCTTGGCACGGCGCCCGAAGGGGACCAGAAGAAAGAGGCGATAGCGCTGCTGTCGCATTACAAGGAATTGACCGGCGACAAGTCGCCCCTGCCCCTGGCCGCGCGGGCCGGCGCGGATACCTCCAAGGCCAAGCGCGTTCCGCAATTCGAGCCTGTCGGTGCGGAAACGAGCATGGTCACCATCGAAATGCGCATCGATTCTCTTTTGTCATTGGCCGTGGTGGACACCCTGACGGATGCGGGCCAAGCGCTCTTGTCCGGCGTGCGTGAGTTCAGGGAAGGCCGGTATGACGATGCGATCAGGGAATTCAAGAAAGTGTCGGTATCCTTCCCGGCCAACAAGGTGGCGGCCCAATGCATCTATGACATCGGCGTGTGTTACATGAAACTGCGTCTTTTCCCCAATGCGGAAAACCAGTTCGACCAGGTTTTGGAGCGGTATCCGTCCCACGCGCTCGCGGCTCAGAGCATGTTCTTCAAGGCGTATTCCTATCTTGAGCGGGGAGAGCCCTCGCGATCCGAAAAGCTTTTCCGGGATTTTATCCAGAAATACCGCGGCCATGCGTGGATTTGCAAGGCGTACGAAAAACTCGGCGACATCTATGCGGATTTGCGGGAAACGAGCAAGGCCATTGACGCGTACCAGAATGCCGCGGCGCACGCGTCGCTTCCCGCGGACCGTTTGTACGCGCTGTTCAAACTGGGCAGCGCTTACATGGACGCAGGCAACGCTCCGCACGCGATCGAGACGTACAAGAAGGTGATTGACTTTGGCGAGAAAAGCCAGGCGTTTTTCCGCGTGCCGGACTCGTACTACCGGATCGCGGATCAGAAATACCACCAGAAAGACTTTAATGGTGCGCTTGACTCGTACCAGAAAGTTACGCGTAAGTATCCGACGTACCAGGAAACGCCATGGGGCTTGTTCCAGATCGGCAACATTTACAAGAACACCAAAGACTACCAGAAAGCGATTGATACTTACCGAACGCTTGTCAAGAGCTATCCTGAAGACTACTGGTCCAAGCAGGCCAAGTGGAAAATGGAAGATGCGGTGTGGGAGAACGAGTACAAGGGAGTGTTGAATTAAGAGCGCCCCCCGGCCCGCGCAAGGGGAGGAACTAGTAGGCTGACCTCACCCCCAGGGGTAGTTACATTTCACAGGCTATGCCGTGATTGCGGCAGAATGAGCGCACCTTTTTGTCCTGATCAGCGTAAAATGCATCGGCGCCGGGATATTTGTCCGGCAGGGGATTGTAGTTCCAGCCGCCGAAATAAAGCGAGTCGACAAAGGAGATAGCCTTCAAGAGAACCTCGACATCTTGCTCAATGATGTTTGGTGTAGGATAGGGCTCGATATGGGCATAGGTGGGAAAGCCGCGATCGTGCAGGAAACGCAACGCGCTGATGCGCTCCGCATAGGGTGCTGCGCCCGGTTCAAATCGCTTGCGAAAATTCTCGTCAAGCGAGACAATACTGATCCCGTAGTGATTGGCCATGCTGAATTGCTGGCCAGCCAACTCGGCTGGAAGAATGCCCTTAGTGAGCACATCGCACGCTAACCCACTGGCATTGATTTTTTCCATAATTTGCAGACTCATGGACTGGATTTCGGGCCAACCGACCATAAACGGGTCGGTCGTCAGGGACAAATGGATGCGCAATTCGTCGAGCGAAGTGTCTGTGCCCAATTTCTTCTTGAGCCTGGGAATTTCCTTTTCAAGCAGTTCCAGTGCATTGCTCACCAATTTAGGTTTGCACCATTGGCTATAATCGGTCGCGCGACCGTAATGTTTGGCCATGGAAAACGCATAGCACGGATACCGGCAGCCGTGGCTGCAGCCCTGGACATGGTTGAGACAATAGAAGCCGAGTCCGCTTTTGTAAATCAGGGATTTCCGTGTAATGGTTTCCATAGATGAACCAGTATACGAAAAATAGTTGACGGAAGAACCGAATGACCTCATCCCACTTTTTAATTTGAAAAGCTTCCCCTCTACCCCTGCGGGTGCTTCGAAGCGACGCATCCCTTCGGGTACGACGAAGCGTCGCCGAAGGTGTACTTATAAGCGCCGCACTTGGAAGTCGCGTTGTCAAGGTTGACAGAATAATCCCGAAGCTGTATATTCTCAAGTGTCGAGAGGAAACCTTGAGAATACTATTAATTTTTGTGGCATTGCTTCTGGTGAGTCCCTTTTCAAGGGATCTGCGGGCGGAATTGAACAGCGGCGCTGTTCATGCCCCGAAATATCCTCTGCCGCAATTTCTCGCCGGAACGACCACTCAGGGCGATTACGACAAATGGTTAAGCATCAAGGCGTTTACGCTTTTTCGCGCCGACAAGCGGCGGGAGAGGCCCTGCGCCCTCGGAGGATCGATTAGCGGTTACAAGAAAAGAATCCACGATGCGGTCGTATCAGGCGGAATCGTGGATCCATTCACGGGAGACACGCTTCGATGGGACCTCATTCACAAATGGAACGATTTGCAAAACAAAGGGCGTGGTAATTTCATGAAGGAGTTTTCCTTGCTTCCGACCGTTGACCACAAAGACCCGGAAGCGAAGGAGATTGAATTCGAGATTTGCTCATGGCTCATCAACGGCTGCAAGAGCGACCAGACACCGCAGGAATTCGTTGAGACGTGCAGGAAAATAGTCCTATACCGGCACGTTCAGAAGCTCGCGGAACACACGGCAAGCGCTGACGCACTTGGCGGACACATCAAAATTTATGTTCCACCCGAATTCCTAACGGGCATCTGCACACAGAAAATGTACGAGAAATGGCTGGACGCGCATGCAGAGAGCCTCTATGTACGCGACCGCAACCAGCACCGGCCGTATGCCTTGACAAGTTCAAAGGCCCTGTACAAAATGGCCATTCACCACGCGGTGTGCGCAAGCGGGCCATGCGATCCGTATACGGGAGACCGAATGAAATGGGAACTGATGGGAACCTGGGACATAATCAAGGGCCATGGCCAGCCCGAATCATACAAGAAAGAATACTATCTTCTGCCAACTATCGATCATGTCAACCCGTGGGCGGATGTTCTGGAATTTGAAATCTGTTCTTGGCGGATCAATTGCTGCAAGGGCGACTTGACGCCGGATGAGTTTGTGGAGGTGTGCAGGAGGGTGGGGGAGAGGTGAGGGCAAAGGATGAAGGATGAGGGATGAGTGAATGATGGAAGAGGGGAAGAAAATTCGGTCTACTAATTTTGACTCGAATTAGTAGATACTAGTAGTTGAGAAAAGCACTGGTCGGTATACGTGCGACTATAACATACTGATCAATTTGCATCATTTAATTTGTAACCGGTATTTTGGGGTTGCAACAAGGAGAATTTGTCATGATTCGTAATGAAGTACTTGATTGTATTCATGCGCGGAGAAGTACACGTCAGTTTCAGGAAAAGCAGGTCGAACAGGAATATTTGGAAGCAGTCCTTGATGCCGCCATGTGGGCACCCAGCGGTGGTAACAATCAAAGCTGGCTGTTTACCGCAATCCAGAACAAAGATATCCTTGCAAAAATCAACGGTCTGTTGCGAGAGGGCTTTCAACATTGGATTCCTGATGACGATTATCCCGGCAAACTAGGAGTCAAAGCTCATGCGCAAAGGGAAGACGCTCATTTTTTCCACCATGCACCTACACTTATCATTGCCTCTAACCGGCCTAATTATGAAAACGCCATGGCAGACTGTGCACTTGCACTTGAAAACCTTTTCCTGGCGGCGCATTCGTTGGGATTGGGCAGCTGTTACATCAATCAGTTGCATTGGCTGCGAAATGATCCGGGATTACGCAATTACCTTTTTGAGTTGGGAATCCCCAAAGAGCACACTATCTGCTCCTCGGCGGCCATAGGATATGTCGGCAAAGAATCAAACACTCCAATGCGCAAGGATGGCACCATACATGTCATAAAATAGGCGTGAAGTTGGGAGCAGGGGAAACCATCGTCGAATTGCTCTTCTTTGTTTTTGTTCTTTAATCCATCAATTTCAATCTCACCGTAGCTTTCATTTCAACAACTAAAAACAAACCAACATATATCATTTCGCAATTGTTGATCGTCAATTAAAAGATCACGAATGTTGTCCGGAAGTCTGTCTCGTTGCCATTGACATTCCTGATGTCTGGCAAAATAATTTTTATCTTCCGCAGAGCCAGCTATAACGGCTCTGATTGCGTTGGCAGCTGCACCCAATTCATGTGCAGCAACATGGCTATTGCAGTTCGACGCATGAATGTTGATATCGTCTTATGTCCGGTTCTTCTACATGTGATGCGGATGAATGCATCATGTGTACTTTTTTTGGATACAGGATGCAGGTCAGTATTTGCGAAAGGAAATTGAAATGGGCTGCTTATAAATCAATTCGTGCGCATTTTCAAAGCAAGCGCAACGAAAAGAGCAGAGGGTTACAGGTTGCTGGTTTCAAGTTACAGGTTAAGAACTACGGGAAACAAGGGAACGAGGACACAGGTTACAAACTACCTAAAACAAGTTTCAAGTCGCAAGACCCTGACAGGATAAAGGCGGGCGAAAAACGACCAAAGCGCACAAACTTTCCGTTCTATATATAAATATATTGAACGTTAGATTTCCTTAAATCGAATCCCCGTCCTTACTCCAAGATTGGCCTTACATTAATTGGTGCATAGTTCGATATTTTCCATCCTTTGGGCAAATTAATCGATTAAACAGCTTAAACATCAAGAAAAGGACTTAAAATGCCTGCAAAAATCCTTAGCGCAACGATCGGCTTTGTTTTGTTCGCAGCTTTGGCCGTGAGTTCAGCTCCGAACTGGCAGCTTATTCAGACTGCTTATCCCACGACAGGCCCGGTTGTGTCAGCGTACAACTTGAAAGATTTTGGAGCGACAGGCGATGGCACGACCGACGTCACCTCGCTGGTGCAGACCCTTATCGACTCGCTCGGAAGATTGGGCGGCGGCACGGTGTTTTTGCCTGAAGGCAAATACGTTGTGCGCGGGAGCATTACGATCCGTAAAGGCATCACGCTACGCGGTGAGTGGAGCAAGCCGGTGAAGGGCCAGCCGATCAAGGGAACGATCCTGATGGCGTATGCAGGCCGGGGAAGCGAAACCGCAACGCCGCTCATCACCATGGAAACATCGGCCGCGGTGCGGGATCTGGCCATATGGTACCCTGAGCAATTGCCTACGGGCATCACAGCCTATCCGCCGGCGATACAATTCGGAGAAAACGGCTTTTTCGGCAACGAATTTTGCAATGCGAAGAATATCACGTTAGTCAACGCCTACTCCGGCGTCGTGTTTTCCAGGACCAACGGCGGAACATGCCCTGTCATCAACGGCATCTATGGAACACCGCTTTCGCGTGGGGTTGAGATCGACAACATCTCGGATGTCGGCAGGATAGAATGGCTCGATTTCTCACCGGCCTATTGGGAAGGCTCCGGACTTCCCAACGCTCCTGCCGCAGGCAGCGCGGTCGAAACATGGATATACCAGAACGGCACCGGTATCGTGATGCGGAGAAACGACTGGTCGTACGTGGCATTCGTATCGATCGAAGGATACAGCAAGGGAGAAGACGTCGCGCCCTCGATCGCCAGCCCTGGAGCGGTGGCCAACGGTCACCAGTATGGAATGACCTTTACTCATTGCAAAACCGCGCTATTGCTCGAAGTTGTGAGCGGCAACGGCATCATGTTCACCCAGGTAAATGCGGTCAATTGCGATACCGGATTCGTGGTAGGCCCCAACACCTCCGGCGGCGTGCAGTTCCACACCTGCACCATCGACGCGAATGTCAATGCCGTCGAAGTGAGTGCGTCCTCATCGTCACGGTTCATGATGCAGCAATGCACCTTTACAAAAGGCGCGGTCACGGTTTCGGGCGGGATATTCACTGCCTCTGACTGCGATTTCAACAATGCCGCACCCCAAGTTTTGCTGGCGACCAATGCCAGAGGCATCGTAACCGGAAACCGTTTCAAGACTGCGGCCCAGATACAAAACAAATCGCAATGGACATGCGCCATCGACAATACGCCGGTGACACTGCGGAAACTTCCCGCGTTTCCCGTCATGACCGTGCCGACTCACGAGCCCACGCGCATGACCATGTACAATGCTGCGGCAGCGCCGTACAATGCGAAAAACGACGGAACGACCGACAACACCACGGCGATACAGGGAGCGCTCGACCAGGCTTCCACTGACGGCGGCGGCGTGGTGTTCCTGCCTCCGGGGAAATACAGGGTAAACGGAAACCTGACAGTACCGACCAACGTTGAACTCATGGGATCGTCCGACGTGAGCACAGCGCCGTCCGGCCCGGGTAGCGTGCTTGAAGTGTATGCCGGACGGGGAAATCCTGCTGCAGCGCCGTTCATCAAAGTTTCCGCCAGCAGCGGTTTGCGCGGACTCACCTTCGACTACCCGGAACAAAACACAACCCAGCTTCCCAACATTTCGGCATATCCCTATCTTATTCAGGTGACCGGAAGCAACGCCTATATCATCAATGTGGGAATGCGCATGACATACAGCGGCATCGACCTGTTCACTTGCAAATGCGACAACCATTTTGTCGATTTTATCGGCGGACACGCTTTCAGGACCGGCATCAAGGTGGGAGGCAGTTCAACGGGAGGCGTGATATGCAATTTCCAATTCAATATCAGCTACGTTTCCGCAGGGAGTGAAGCGAAATGGGGAAGCTGGCCGAATTCTCCGGAATCCGGCGGCGGTGGCGCCTTCACCTATGCAGACAATAGTTTTGATTTCATGGTGCTCGGCGATTGTCAGAATGAGATCTTGTATGATAATTTCGGGTACGGTTCACAAAGGGGAACAGCGCTGGTGTCCGACAATGGGACGGGTCCGACCGGCGTTTCCCTCGGCCAAGGCATCGACGGTTCCCGGCGGTCCGTGTGCATCGAGGCAACCGGCGCGGCCGGATTTGATTTTATCAACTCGCAACTCGTGTCGCTTGGCGGCACGGCAAATTGCGATTACGTAGAGACCAGCGGTCCGACGGCCCTGGCTACCTTTTTCAGCTCAGATTACTGGGGCCAGCCGGGTTACACAGTCAACATAAACGGCGGCACGCTGAATTTCCAACTCGCGGGCTTCTTCCAGAATGGCACGTCCGGGTTTGGAACGATCAAGGCAGGCGCCCTGAACCTTGACAATTCTGCAATCTGGCCCGTGGGCACGCTGCTCAACAGCGGTGCAGAACCGAAATTTTCGGCACAGTCTTCCATACTCGATCCGTCCAACATCAATAAAGCCAATTGCGCTTTGTGGGTAAACAATTTGGGAAACAATGCGACAAAAGTGTCGGTACAGACCGGTGTGACTGCTTTGCGTCAGGAGGTAAAACTCCTGGGCCTGATCGCCAATCGCGGAACACGGGAGGCCAGAATCGCTTATGTGCTTCCTGACAATTTCAATGATATCGGAACCCTGGGTTTGAGTGTGTATGACGTGTCGGGGAAACTGATTTGGAAGGAAACGGTGTCAAACGGATTCAAGGCGGGCAGGAACATGCGTGCGTTTGGCAATGGCTCGGTCCTGCCATGCGGCACGTATCTCATACGGATGAGCGTGACATATAAGAACGATAATCACCGGGAACAGTTCAGCAAAGAGATGCCGATAGTCATATGACACGGTGGCCGCTTGTGTCCATGACGCAAAAAGTCCGTTCGGAGAGGACGGGCTTTCGCAGGCGACTATTCGAAATTCATCACTTCCAAAACCCCGTCGATGGGCGGCTCGCCCGGCACAACCTGCGCCTGAGCCCAATAGTAATGAGTTACGGGATTGCCCACGATGAGTTTGACGATACAGCCGAGGAATGGCCCGAGTTCGTCGATGATGGAGAACCTAAAAAGACTTTGCCGTCCGGCAATGAGGATTGATTCGCGGGGCGCTGAAACAGTGGGCAGAATGTTTTCCTTTTTGGTTCCGGTCATGACCATCCGCAGACCCTCAAGGGGTTTCGGCGCTTCATCCTGACTTTTCCAGGTCCAACCCACCGCGCATCCATCTTTGCAAGCAGGAAAATGAAAATTGGCAAGATACTGGCTGCCGTTCCTGCACCCATAGAAGAAAATCCATCCTCGAGAAAAATCTTTCGGATACCCGATTGAGCGCGAGTGAACCAGCATGCCGTATCCAAGCAATTGTTTTTCCGGCAGTCCTGGCGAGCGGAGCGTGGTACGGAGCCTGGTCCACGGGATAAGAACTTCATCTGAATAGAATCTTTTCGAGGCCTTGACGGCCACGACCGTTTGTGAGGTTCTTTCGGATTTGGGCGGACGGTCGAGGGTAAAGTCCGCCGTGGTACCATCGATCGCCATCGTGCATTTGGTCGATTCTCCCTCTTGCGCCAGGCGACAGGAGCCGATCGACAGGGTCGGGTCAGGCGAACGGGAGAATTTCCATCCGTTCTTCTTGAATCGTTTGCACGTCTTATTCGGTTTGTCTCCCACGCGCAGAACAAGCATTTCGCAAGCTGCATTGCTGTCGCCGAGGCCGATGTTAGTCACGATCATCTGAGTTTGAATGAACGTGTGGTCGTCATACAAAGCGTCCAGTGTATAGACCTCGCTGTAAACTTTGCTTGATAAGACATCCGGGTCAAAGGGGTGTCGTGATGACGGCGAAACGTCGGCTGCGGCGCATGTCGGAACGCAAAGGAACAGACACAGACACACTACGGTAGCGGGTGGTATTCCAACGCGGAGAAAAGTATTCATATGATAGACTTACTCTTGAATAAGGAGAGGTGGATAGCAGAACTACGGGCTGCTCAGGTCAATAGTGGAATAAAGTTACACATATTTTTGCCGCGCATCCGCCTTTTGCCCGCCGCGTGATCCATCAGCACAGCATCCCCCTCTTTTGCGAGTTATTTCAATTCGTTATAGACGTCGGGTAAGACACAGTGTTACAATAAATAATCGGAACGATACTTACTTAAAACTACACGGCCGTAGGGTGTTTTTTTCATGGATGATTCGACGCTGATTTCCGCGCTGGTGGAATCATACGGGCGACAACTTCTGCTGTACCAGAGCCTGACCGCGCTCGTGCAGAAGACGCTATCCCAAATCATATTGACAAGAGGAGAAATTTCCGGGCTCATGGGTGAATTCGGCCGGAAAAAAGTTTTGCTCGAGGACATACTCAAGGAGCGCGCCGCGGCTGAACCTCTGGTCGCGTCGTGGCAGGACCGCAAGGCGGCCGTGCCGAAAAGTGAGCGCACGGCACAGCTCGATTTGCTGCTGTCGAAAACGCAAACGGTCATCCGGGAATTCCTGGATGGCGAGGAACAGCTCAAGAAGTGTCTTGAGCATGCTGTCAAGAAAGGAAATGCCGTATCGTGATGGCCGTGACAAACCAGAAACCTCCGGCGACGCCGGCTGCCATTCCGCAGGAAATGTTTGAGGCCCTGGCACGGGCCTTCGAAGACTTCCAGGTCCGTGCGGAAAAGCTGCAGGAATCGTACGGAAGGATGCAGGAGGATTTCAAGAAAGTCAATCGCGAACTCGACGCGAAGAACGAACAGCTTGCGCAGAGTCTGAAGAAACAGGAAGAAATCCAGCTCCACCTCAACAGCATTCTCGAAAGCATGAACAACGGGGTCATCGGCGTCAATATCATGGAACGGATCACGCATTTCAACCGGGCCGCCAGCGACATCACCGGCTATTCGGCCGACGAGGTTCTTGATAAAAAGTATTCAGATTTTTTTCTGAAGGGCGTGGACGAGGGATCGTCGCTGCTCCAGGTGTTGCGTACGGGCAAGGGTTTGTCACGCGACGAAAAGGCGATACGGCACAAGGCAGGGCAGCCGGTACCGGTATCCTTTCAGACCGCACTATTGCGTGATCCCGGCGGTTCAGCCATCGGAGCGGTCGAAATCTTCAGCGATATTTCCCGGATCAAGGCCCTTGAAGAGGAAATGCAGCAGGCAAAGACCATGGCGGCGCTGGGCGAAATGGCTGCCACCGTGGCGCACGAGATCAGAAACCCTCTGGGCGCCATGGGAATGTGGGCCGATCTCCTGGAACGCGAGATACCGGAGGAGAGCGGTTCGCGCAAAATCGTGACCAAAATCGTCGAAGGTTTGGGACGGCTGAACAGGATCGTTTCGAACCTCCTGGTTTATTCGCGGCCTGTCAAGCCCCAGCTGCGCAAAGTGGCGCTGGACCAGCTCCTCGGAGAAACGGTCGATTTCGTGGGAATAGAGATTGACCGCCAGGACCAGAAAGTCGCCATAAAGAAGCTGTGGGACGAGTCTCCGACGTATGTCCAGGTCGACCCGGAAAAATTGCAGCAGGTGATCATGAACCTGTCCCTTAATGGGATCCAGGCAATGCCCAAGGGCGGTACGCTCAGTGTGACCATCGACCGCTCGGGAGGCAAGAGTCCCGGGTACGTTTCGTTTTCAATCGCCGATACCGGATCCGGAATCGCGCCGGAAATTCTTGACAAGATATTCGACCCGTTTTTTACGACAAAAGCGAACGGCACCGGACTCGGTTTGGCAATAGTCAAGAAGATCGTCGAATCCCATTCCGGGTACATCGACGTGGACAGCGTCCCGGACAAAGGGACGACGGTGCAAGTGTTCTTGCCGTGCGTGCACGGGTGATTGGACAGGAGAAAGAAAATCATGTTCACCGTTAAAATCAGGGAATCCCGTTCTTAATCCGAAGAATCCAGGTCAACTTATGGATAAACGAAAAATTCTTATCGTCGACGATGACGATTACATGCGCGACTCGGTGGCCGAAACGCTGCGGCGGAAAGGCTACGACATCGACGCGGCGTGCGACGGCGCATCGGCGCTCGACATGCTTTCCAAAGAGAGTTATGACCTTGTCATCTCGGATTTCAAGATGCCGCTCATGAACGGCATGGAGTTGCTCGAGAAGATCCGCAAGATGGACCTGGAGATACCGTTTCTGATCATGACCGCGTTCGGGACCATCGACATCGCGGTCGATGCGGTGAAGAAAGGCGCCAGCGATTTCCTCGAAAAGACGCAAGACATGCCCCAGCGCCTCGAACTCAAGGTGGAACAGCTTCTGCAGTACCGCCAATTACTTAAGGAGAACAAGAGCCTCAAGTCGGTTCTGACGCGGCAGTGGGACTACATCGGGACGAACAAGGCGATCGAGGGAATCCGGTCGTTGGTCACGACTGTGGCCGGCAGCCGGTCCACGGTCCTGATCACCGGGGAAAGCGGAACGGGCAAGGAACTCATTGCCCGCGCCATCCATTTCCAGAGCCCCCGGCACAACAGGCCTTTCGTAAAGGTCAATTGCGCCGCGCTGCCCGAAGGCCTCATCGAGTCCGAGCTCTTCGGCCATGAGAAAGGCGCGTTTACCGGCGCGCTCAACCGCAGGCTCGGCAAATTCGAACTGGCGTCCGGCGGCACGCTGCTTCTGGACGAAATCGGGGAGATGCAGGTGCCGATGCAGGCCAAACTGCTTCGGGTTCTGCAGGAGCGTGAAATCAACAAGGTCGGGGGAGACGACCCGGTCGAGGTCGACATCAGGCTCGTTGCCACGACCAACCGGGATCTTGACAAAGAAGTCAGGGATGGCCGGTTCCGCGAGGACCTTTTCTACCGGCTCAACGTTATCCGCATTCATCTCCCGCCGCTTCGCGACCGCAAGGAAGACATTCCGAAGCTGGTTGACCATTTCACCGAACGCTACAACCGGGAAAACGGGCTGGCCATCGAGGGGCTGCGTGAAGATTGCTGGCCGATCCTGGAATCGTACGACTGGCCCGGCAACATCCGGGAGCTCGAAAACGTGATCGAACGCGCAATCGTGCTCACCAGGTCCGGCCGCATCAAGCCCGAGCTTCTCAAACCCCATGTCGTGGGTCAGGCCGCCTGCACCTCGGGAGGCGGTTTACGGCCGGGAGCGACCATTTCGCAGGTAGAAAAGGAGCTCATCATCGAGACCCTGTCACATTGCAGCGACAATAGGACCAAGGCAGCGTCGCTGCTCGGCATATCGATACGGACGCTGCGTAACAAACTGAACGAATACGGCGTTGAAAAAAGCCAGGACTAGTGCCATGAAATTCAGCATCAATACCAAGTCGATCATTCTGAAGACGGCTGTGATCTACGTCTTTGTCACGATTCTCAACGTATCGATTTTCGTCTTGATGGTGTTTGAGAACCAGCTCGATCTGATCGCGGAAAACGCGATCCTGAACAGCCAGCTCAAGGCCTCCAATTTTAAGTATCGCATCGACAACACGCTCGGAGCGTCGGGAGACCTCAGCGTCGTCAATGTCAACAAGCTTTTGCGAGAGGCCGGGTCGCTCGGCATCCGGGACCTTGCCATTTTCAACGAAGCCGGCAAAGTGTTCGTGGACATCAAGAACAACGAACAGGTGTCGCGGACCGATGCGAGTGTGGACGAAATGAAGAACATCAACATGGCGATCACGAAAAAAGGCTTCGAAGACAAGCTGTTTTACCATATTGTCAACCGCAAGGCCAAGAAGATCGACCTGTACATCCCGTTTACCTACGAAGGCGACAAAATCGGGGTCGCAGCCATGACACTTTTCATGATCGATATCGACAAGCAGATGAATTACCTGTACCGGCAGTGCATCGTGATCGCCCTTCTCATCATCGCGATCCATTTTGGCTTCGCCCTGTTGTTCTCCAAAATGATCCTGTTCCCCCTGCGCAAGCTCAACGAGGCCACGCACCTCATTTCCCAGGGTAAGCTTGACATTCGCGTTCCCATCGTCCGGGACGACGAAATCGGCCGCCTGGCGTCGTCGTTCAACGAAATGAGCGTCGCCCTGCAGCGGATGCGGGACGAAGCGCGCGGGGCGAACCCGCTCACCGGCCTGCCCGGCAACCTGGCGATCGCCAAGTACATCGACGACAGCCTTATCGCGGGCCGCGTCATTTGCGTGCTGTACTGCGACCTTGACAACTTCAAAGCCTACAACGATAAGTACGGATTTACCAAAGGAGACGAGGCGATCCTGTACACGCGCGACTGCCTCATGGCAATGGGCAAGCGCAAGGACATGAAGAACGTGTTCGTCGGCCACGAGGGGGGGGACGATTTCGTCATCATCTGCGATTACCAGTACTGGGAGGAAATCGCCAAGTCCTTTATCACGCTGTTCGATCGAGGGATCTACCAGTTTTACAACAGCATTGACGCGCGTAACGGGTTCATCGAGTCGATCAACCGGCGGGGCGAGCGCCAGCGGTTCCCGCTCATGAGCGTGTCCGTGGCCGTGGTGACGAACAAGACCAGGCCGTTCCGTCGTCACGCGGAAATGATCCAGGTAGCCGCGGAAGTCAAGAAGTACGTCAAGAGCATCGACGGCTCCTGCTATGCCATCGACCGCCGCCAGGGCCCGGTCAGCCCCACATCCATCCTGAGGGCCGATGCCCGGCCGGAACCTTCGGCCCCGACGGCACGGTAAGAGGTCCGGATGAAAACGTTCCTCAGAATTTTCCTCATCGTCCTTCTCTTGGTCCTTACCGCGCTTTTCAATGTCGGCCTGATCGACCTGCGCATCGATGAAATGAGCTATCTGCTCGGGAAGATAGCGTCGGGCCAGGACGTGTCCAATTCTCTCGGCATCATCGGCAAATATGAACTGATCAAGCGCCGTATGCAATACGGAGAGCAAAGCAATTCCGGATACGAGCTCGAGGCAAAGGTACAGGCCCTGACATCAGGCGAAAAGATGACGGAAAAACCGGGGTCCTGGCAGAAAACCGCGTACCGGATTCCGGTCAGTTTCACCCTGAACGTCATCAGGCTCTTGCTTGGTAAGGAAATCATCAATCTCAAGGAAGAAGACAAGATCCTCAACGTGCTCGAGATCGGCTATTTCTGGGAACGCAACCGGAAATACTCCGAAGCGATCAAGGTGTACGATCAGGTGCTGAGCCAATCGAACGTCAGCGCGGAAATCAAGGCCGCGGTCATGATCCACAAGGCATTCTGCCATTCCATGCTAAGCGAATACGAAATATCGAAGCGGATGTATGAGCGGGTCATCAGCGTGTATCCGAACACCGAGGCGGGCGTGCTTGCGTGGAAGCTGCTCGATTTCATCGCGTCAATGGAAAAGCAGCGTGCCGGGCTGGAAATGGAGAAATTGTCGTTCTTCGACAAGGCGCACCAGTTCTATCTGCTCATGGACTATCGAAATTCCATCAAGTACTTCTCGATATTTCTTCAGGGGAAGGAGCCGGACTCGCTGGTCTGGGAGGCGACGTTCTACAAGGGCCGTTCGCATGAGGAACTTGGCGAAAGCGAAGAGGCCATGGTCGAATACCAGAAGATCATCCGCGGCGACAAAACGCGCACCTGGGCAAAGCAGGCGAACCGCCGCATGCTTATGATGGGCGAGTTCTACGAGCAGAAGAAGCAGATTTCCGACGAGGCGCGGCGCCAGCTCGCAGTGTACCAGGACCAGGGATTTGTCAACAAGGTGGAACAATATGCGAGTATGGTGTCCGAGAGTTCGCTCCGCAAGGAACTCATGGCTGACCAGAAGAAGAGCGCCGCCGGGGGCGCCAGGACCCGGTCCCCGGTTGACGACAGCCTGCTCAACATGATCAACAAGATAGGCAGTCTCGATTTGACCGGCGAGAAAGAAGCGGCTAAACGGGATGAAATGGAAAAACTCCGCAACGACCTGATCGCGCAGGGCGCGCTGTCCGCAGGCGACCTGAAGGAACTTGAGCGCCGCAAAGCGCTCGAAGACAATCCGTTCCGCAGGCCGACCGAGCTCAAATCGATCATCGACGAAAACTCCTCGCAGTTGAAATACCTTTACAACCGCAAATTGCGCCAGGGAATAAAGCTGTCCGGCAAGATGGTCGTGGAGCTTGCGATACGGCCGGACGGCGGGATACGCAGCGCGAAGATCGTCCGGTCGAACGTGGGGGATCGCTCGTTCGAGGATGATGTCATCAAGCAGATACGAAACTGGAAATTCAAATCCATTTCCGACAGTCTCGGCGATTTGACCGTCAACTATCCGTTCGAGTTTTTCGAAGAGGAATAAGGCCTTCTGCCATGGGATGTCTATAGTTTCCTTCTGCTCAAGGAGCAGAAGGAAACTATCGGAGCCGTCCCCCGTCGAGACGTCAGGGCGTGACCTGGTGCAGTGCCTTGACCTTCACGATATACACGCCGCTATGAACACCGAAATCCTTACGCAAATCAATAATGTTTGATCGGACCGTCTTCATAGCTACCAGTTTGCCGCTCAGATCGTAAAGGGCCACGGATTTCGCGGTCCCGGCAAAGGTACGATCAAGAACAAGACATTCATTTGCCGTCTTCAGGGTCATGGCGGGCAGCGGCCGCGCAACATCAGCCGCGCCGAACCTGCCGACAGAAGTCACGCATGAGGCCTGGGTGCCGGTGTAAATGATTTGACAATCAGGAGTTGCCGTCAGGCCCTCGCCGATCCCGTGATTGCTTTTCACATACACAATGTTGAAGACCTTGTTCTGGTTCATTCCTGTAAAGCTACCGTTCCGCGCACCGATGATCACATTTTGCGGATTGTCGATGTAGGTAATCGGGATCGTCGCGTATTTCCCTTGTTCGTAATTGTAATTATCATTCTCATCCTCGTAGAGGCTGAAAGTCCCGTTTGCGCCGGGATAGACCCGGAGTTCGATGGTGTCCGCTGGTTTTTGGGTAGCAAATTGGAGTTCAGGCCCCATCGGAATGATTGATCCCGCACGAACGTATAATGGTATCGTCTGGAGCGGCGCTGAGGCGGTGATCGTCGCGCCGCCGTTGACTGGGGTCCCGGTCCAAAAGTCGCACCATTTGCCTGCCGGCAAATAAACCTGCCGCGACGTCGAGCCTGGCGTGGTGACCGGGTTGGCCATGATGGCAGGTCCGAACATGTACTGACTGGATATGTTCCGTACAGCGGGATCAGACTGAAAATCCATTACCAGACTGCGCATGATTGTATATCCCTGGTTAGTCACCATTGACGCGAGAGAGTAGATATACGGCAGGAGCCTGTACCGCAGATTCAAGTAGTTAGTCAGAATAGGTACGGCCGTCGCGTTATATCGCCAGGGCTCCTTGTCGCCGCAGCCGTGCACGCGGAACATGGGGCAAAAGGCACCGAACTGGAACCAGCGGACCATTTTCTCCGAGTCGCAATTCGTCCAGTATCCCCCGATGTCGTCGCACCAGTAGGGTATTCCCGAAAGACAAAAATTGAGGCCGCCGGGAATTTCCCTCCTGAACGTTCCCCAGGAAGAATCTATGTCACCGGACCATACCGTTGTCCCAAAGTGTTGCTGGCCGGCC